>Ga0049085_10000232_pt1 | contig 23611 bp, 17 predicted proteins | sample GreLakmeSU08MSRF_FD_66721 | JGI IMG/M metagenome (GOLD analysis project Ga0049085, IMG submission 66721) | Freshwater lentic microbial communities from great Laurentian Lakes, MI, USA - Great Lakes metaG SU08MSRF | ecosystem: Environmental > Aquatic > Freshwater > Lake | place: Great Lakes... | reverse complement strand
GGGACCTCGTCGGCGCCGACCTGCTGCGCCCACCCGCCATGGCGCTCTTCACGCCGCTCGCCCCGATGGAGACCGGCAACGACAGCCGCGACGAGCTGCTCGCCGGCCGTGCCCGTATTGCCAGCGACCCGTGGGATGGCCGACCGGCGCGGGAATCACAGTTCGTCGGGCTCGTGAAGGAACGCTTCCCCCAGTTCGAGGTCCGGGATTTGTCGCCGATGCTCGACCTGATGCGGACCATCAAGAGTCCCGCGGAGATCGCGCTCATCCGTCGCGCCACGCAGTTGGCGGGGTTGGGCATCATGGAGGCGATGCGCTCCACGAGCCCGGGCGTCTTCGAGTACCAGCTCGATGCCGCGGCCAAGTACGTCTACTACCTGAACGGCGCGCGCGGCGACGGCTACGCCTCGATCATCGCGGGCGGCACGAACGCCTTCATGGGGCACTATTTCAAGAAGACCGACGCGCTGCGCAACGGCGACCTTGTGCTGATGGATTACGCTCCCGACTACCGCTACTACACGAGCGACGTCACGCGCATCTGGCCCGTGAACGGGAAGTTCACAGCGGCACAGGCGGCACTCTACGAGTACATCATCGCCTATCGCGATGCACTCTTCCGCCATGTGAAGCCGGGGGTCACCGCCGATCAGGTGCTCGACCGCGCCGCCGCGGATATGCGACAGTACCTCGTGGGGAAGACGTTCGCTTCGCCTGCGCATCTCAAGGCGGTGCAGGAGGGCGTGACCTTCCGCGGCCACTTCCAGCACCCAGTGGGCATGGCGGTGCACGACGTGGGGCGCATCCGCGGCGTGGAGCTCCAGCCGGGGATGGTGTTCACGATCGATCCGATGATCTGGATCCCTGAAGAGCGGCTCTACATCAGGATCGAGGACGTCGCACTCGTGACCGCCGACGGCGTCGAGAACCTCAGCGGCTTTGTCTCCACGAGCATCGCCGAGGTGCAACGGACCATCGCGGAGCCTGGGCTGGTGCAAATGCACACTCCCGTCCCGCCGCCAGCGCGTCGTTGATCACTTTCGCCGGAGTGCACGTGTTCCATTCGTTGAACATCCTGCTCGTTGCCGCTGCGACCATCACCTCGGGTGCGGTCGACACGTATTCGCGCCAGCCGATCGACATCGAGCACTACCGCTTCGCGATCACGCTCGCTGACAGCACCGATCGCATCGAAGGCGAAGCCACCATACGCCTGCGCCTGCTGAAGGCAGATGTCCGCACCGTGGCGCTCGACCTCGCCGACGCGTCGCCCGCTCGGCAAGGGCGCGGCATGCACGTCAGCAGCGTCACGAGCCGCGGTGCGGCGCTCGTCTTCGCGCACCGAGACAATCGACTCACCATTACGCTCGCGCGAACGTCCACGGAGGGCGAGGTCATCGAGATCGTTGTGCGCTACGGTGGCATCGCCGCCGACGGCCTTCGCATCACGCAGACCAAGTACGGCGACCGCACCTTCTTTTCGGATGACTGGCCCGACAAGGCGCGACAGTGGCTCCCCACGATCGATCACATCGCCGACAAGGCGACGATGGAGATGTCAGTGGTCGCGCCGGCGCACTATCAGGTGATCTCCAACGGCCTGCGCATCGAGACGACGGACCTCCCGGGTGGCACGCGGCGCACGGTGTACCGCGAGTCGGTGCCAGTCTCGCCCTGGCTCTACACGCTCGGCGTCGCGCGTTTTGCAGTGCAGGAGGTGGGCGAGTACGACGGCAAGCCCATCCAGACCTGGGTTCTCGCGCAGGACCGGGATGCGGGATTCCACGACTTCGCCGTGCCCACCCGCGACGTGCTGGCGTTCTACAGTGAGCGCGTCGGCCCCTTCTCGTACGAGAAACTCGCCAACGTGCAGTCGAACATCGGCGGTGGCGGGATGGAGGCGGCCTCGGCGCCGATGTACGGCCCGGCCAGTGTGACCGGCACGCGCACCGTGCGCTGGCGCAACGTCGTCATCCACGAGATCGCGCATCAATGGTGGGGCAACGCCGTCACGGAGAGTGACTGGAACGATGTCTGGCTCAGCGAGGGGTTCGCGACCTACTTCACGCTACTGTTCATCGAGCACGCGTACGGCCGCGACGAGTTTTCGCAGGGCCTCCGCGACTCGCGCCGCACGGTGCTCGACTTCTACGCCAGGCGGCCGGACTACCGGGTGGTGCATGAGAATCTCTCGGACATGACGCAGGTGACGACGGGCATGACGTACCAGAAAGGGAGCTGGGTGCTCCACATGCTGCGCCAGCGCCTGGGGGACGATCGCTTCTGGGCGGGCATCCGCGAGTACTACGCGCGGTACAAGGATGCGACCGCGTCCACGACCGACTTTCGTCTGGTGATGGAGCGCGTGTCGGGCACCGACCTGACGGCCTTCTTCCAGCAGTGGCTCTATCGCGGTGGCGTGCCGCGCGTGGAGGGCACTTGGCGATGGGATTCCGCGGCCAAGCAGGTGGTGGTGGAGCTCGCGCAGACGCAGGTCGGCGAGCCGTTCCAGCTGCCGGTGGAGATCGGGATCACGGACGCAGCCGGCAAGGTGCGCGTGGAGCGGGGCGAGCTTGCGGCGCGGTCAGCGCGCTACACCTTCGCCGCGGAGCAGGAGCCGGCGGGGGTCACACTCGATCCGCAGGTGCGGTTGCTCATCGACGCGCAGATTGTGCGTCGGCCCTGAGGCAATGATGCTCGTGTGTGAACGTGCGTAGCGCAAGCATTGATGCCGCCGATGCCGCCGAGCGCCCCATCCGCAGCGACGCCTAGTTAGCGAGGCGACTTGACGTTGTAGCGTTGTAACGCTACAATCCACCCATGTCAGCCACCAAACGTGCGACCGTGTACTTCGACGCACCGCTCCATCGCGCCCTGCGCCTCAAGTCCGCCGAGACTGACGCGAGCATCTCGGAACTCGTTAACGCCGCGATCCGGCACAGCCTGGCCGAAGACGCGGACGACCTCGCCGCATTCCGTGATCGGGCGAAGGAGCCTCGCGTGTCCTTCGAAGCCGTTGTCCGCGACCTGAAGAAGCGTGGCAAGCTATAGCATCCTGTTCACGAAGTCGGCCGCGAAAGAACTTGAAAGCGTACCGACCAAGGATCGCCAACGCATCGTCTCCCAAATCGGATCCTTGGCCGACGATCCGCGGCCAATGGGCGCCGAGAAACTGAGTGGCGACGACAAGTATCGAATTCGGCAAGGCGACTACCGCATTCTCTACAAGATTGTGGATGCGGTGCTGATCGTCACGGTCGTGCGGATTGGCAATCGTCGAGACGTCTATCGGCGGTAGCTGCGGAGCGCGTTCGTCTCGCTAACGCCAGCTTCTGTAGCGAACGATCCAATACGATGCGCGCGCAGCGCGCTCCCGAAAACGCCCGACTGCAGCAAGCATCGTTAGGCCGGCGTCGCGTGGCCGTTGCGTTGAAACGGTCCGGTCAGCCGCTGCCCGGTCACCAACGCGTTTTGCACGTCGGCCGCGATGCACTGCACAGACGCGCCGAGCGCCTCGCCCTCGCGGGCGACATCCGCCAACCGCGACTCGTCGCGCGCGACGAGGATCAGGTCAAACGTGGGCGCAGGCCGAAGCGCGATGGCGTGCCCGATACCACGCGAAGCACCAGCGATGAGCGCGACAGGTCAGGAAGTGGCGGAAAAAGTCATATGCGAAAAGTACCCGCATGCCGCTTTGAGGAAAGCCAATCGGTACAAGTCCCGGATACATAACCGTGACTGATCCGTCACGACTTATTCACGCGAACATCGGAGTTTTTCACGGTAAGACCGCCGGTACGTTGCTGGCGCTCGTCTCTCTGGTCCACATCGGTGCAACCTTCCTCGCTGACCGCCTGCGCGGTCCTCGGCCTCCTGTTCGGGGCCTGCCGATCCGGTGAGTCCCCGCCAGCAGCGGCGGACTCCACCGTCACGTCGCAAGCGGCCGACACCCTCCGGCCCGCCATCGTGACGGCGGCCGTGCTGAACGACTCCGATGATCCGGCCATCTGGATCGATACGCTGAATCCGCCCCGCTCGCTCGTCATCGGCACCGATAAAGGCGACAGCACCGGCGGACTCTACGTCTTCACGCTCGACGGGCGCATCGACAGCACCCGCACGCGTCGTCCACTCAAGCGCCCCAACAACGTGGACGTCATCACCGGCGTGTCATTGGGCGGAAAGCGCATCGACATTGCCGTGACCGCCGAGCGCGGCACGATGTCGCTGCGCGTGTTCCGGCTGCCGGACATGACGCCAATCGACGGCGGCGGCATCGCGGTATTTGATGGCGATGCCACTCGCGCACCGATGGGCGTCGCGTTGTACCGGCGACCACGCGATGGCGCCGTGTTCGCCATCGTCAGCGGCAAGAGTGGCCCGAGTGAGGGGTATCTCTGGCAGTACCGCCTCGCCGATGCCGGCAACGGCACGCTCACCGCAACCCGCGTCCGGACATTCGGTGCCTACAGCGGCAAGAAGGAAATCGAGGCCATCGCCGTCGATCAGCAACTCGGCTTCGTGTACTACAGCGACGAGACGGTTGGTATTCGGAAGTACGCCGCCGATCCCGATCGCCCCGACGCCGCCACGGAGCTCGCACTCTTCGGGACCACAGGCTTCGTGGGCGATCACGAAGGCATCGCCATGTACCCCACCAGCGATTCCACCGGCTACCTCGTGGTCTCCGACCAGCAGGGGCATCGCCTGCAACTGTTTGCGCGCGAAGGTAGCACGGGCGCGCCACACACGCACGTCGCACTGGCCACGATTCCCGTGGCCGCGCAGGAAACGGATGGTCTTGACGTGACCAGCCGCGCACTCTCGCCCGCGTTTCCCGAAGGACTGCTCGTGATGATGTCGACCGACAAGACGTTCCACTTCTACGACTGGCGTGACGTTCGCAAGCGCCTTCCTCCCAACTGAGTGATCTGCATGAATTTGTCGCTTCGTAGTCTAGCCGCGGCCTTACTGTGCGCCGCGGCCCCGCTCGGCGCCCAAGGTGTGGTGACCGGCTCCGTCACTGATCCCAGCGGTCGTCCGCTCTCCGGCGTTCTCGTCTCCGTCGACGGCACCGCGATTCGTGCCGCCTCAGAGAATGGCACCTATCGCGCCGTCAATGTGCCGAGTGGCACCCGCACGCTGACCTTCCGCTATATCGGCTTTCAAGCGGTCATCAAGACGGTCACGGTGACGACTGGTGCCGTCGCCACCCTCGACCTCCAGATGGCCGACGCGATGACCTTGCTCGCCGCCGTGCAGGTGCAGGGACAGGTTGCCGGGCAAGCCTCTGCACTCAACCAGCAGCGCACGGCCTCCACAATCTCTAGTGTCATCGACAACGAACTGGTGGGTCGACTGCCCGATCCGAACATGGCGGAAGCGCTCGCGCGCGTGCCGGGTGTGGCCGTCCTTCGCGACCAGGGCGAAGGACGCTTCGTGCAGATCCGCGGCACCAACGCTGATCTCAACTCGATGTCGCTCAACGGCCTCCGTATCAGCTCGCCCGAGCAGAACAGCCGGCAGCTGCCGATGGATATCGTGCCGTCCGATCAGGCCGCGCAGATCCAGATCGTTAAGACGCTCACGCCGGACATGGACGCCGACGCCATCGGCGGCAACGTCAACATCGTCACGCGCACCGCACGCGCCAATCAGCCGTTGCTCAACGCCACCTTCGCCGGTGGCGCCAATCAGCTCGGCGGCGGCGCACTGGTGAACGTCGGTGCCAACGCCGGCAAGCGATTCGGCGCCTCGCAGAAGTTCGGCGCGATGGTCGGCGGTACGTACTACAAAAACGAGCGCGCCTCACAGAACATCGAAGGCGACTGGTGCTCGCAAACGCGCAACTGTGGCGTTGCCCCGTCGCTCACCTCGCTCGACGCACCGAACCTGTTCGAGCTGCGCGACTATCCGCAGGTGAACCGTCTCCGCGCTGGCCTCAACGGTACGCTCGATTACCTGCTGTCCAACAACAGCAAGCTGTTCGTGCGCAGCACGTTCAATCGCTTCTCCGATGACGAAGTTCGCGCCCGTGCCCGCTTCCGCTTCCGCGGCGGCGGTGGCTCTCGGTGGACGCAGGTGTCGCCCGACTCCGGCATCACCACCGGATCGCAGTTCGACCGCGACATCCGCCTGCGCGAGGTCATTCAGGACATTCTCACCGCGCAGGTTGGAGGCGAGCATTTCGCCAATGACGGCAAGTCGCTCGACTGGGCGGTCGGCAGGTCGCGCGCCTCCGAAAGCCGTCCGGAGGTGCTCACGATGTCTTTCCGGCAAAGCGGCATGACGCTCGGCTACAATTTCGCCGATGCCAATCGCCCGCGCGCCAACGTCTCCGTCGGAGCGTTCGATGATCCGACGCGCTTCGGCTTCAACAGCCTCGTGCGGGAAGTCCGCGATACCAAGGACAGCGACCTCAGCGCGAAGCTCAATGCCTCCATGCCAGTGGCGGTTGGAGGCTTCACGGGCACGATCAAGGGCGGCTTGTCCGCGCGCCTCAAGGAACGCGACAACACGCTAGTGAACACCACGTTCACGAACGCCCTCGGCGCCAATGCGTCGGCTGCGACCGCCGCAACGCTCATGAGCGCTCTCACGACCGAGACGAGCGGACGCACGATCTTCGGTGGCGACTACCAGTTCGGACGGACGTTTGATCCGACGCGGATGGCGGATTTCATCAAGGCCAATCCGACGGCGTTCGCCACCAATGCCCTGACCTCGGCCACCACCTCGGCCGGTGGCACGTTCGCCGTGGGCGAAGACGTCTACGCGGGCTACCTCATGGCCGCGCTCGATGTTGGCGCACTGCGCCTCATCCCCGGTGTTCGTGTCGAAGCCACCCGCGTCGAGAACATGGCGAAGATCGTCTCACTCAACGCCGCCGGTACCGCCCTGTCCCGCCCCATCTCGGACACCACCGGCACCAGCAACTACGTCAACGTGTTCCCGTCGATCAACGCCACGTATCGCATTGACGAGTACACGAACGTGAAGGCGGCCATCACCACCGCGCTCGTGCGCCCGCAGTTCCAGGACATGACGCCGTACGTGAACGTCCAGGCCGGCCAGCAGACGGCCAAGATCGGCAATCCCGCGCTCGAGGCCACAACGGCCCTCGCGTATGATATCATGATCGAGCGCTACCTCCGGTCCGTCGGTTTCGTGTCAGCCGGCGGGTTCTACAAGGACCTCAAGAACTTCATCTTCCCGACCGCACGCGCGCGTCGCACCGATGAAGCGCTCGGTCCCGATGCGACGCAGGTGCTTCAGCCGGTCAACGGCCCGACGGCGAAGCTGTACGGCTTCGAAGCGGCGTGGCAGCAGAATCTCACGTTCCTTCCGGGCATGCTCGCGGGGCTGGGATTGAACGCGAACTACACGTACACGAAGTCGGTCGCGGAAATCCCGGGTGCTGGACGCACCGGTGTCGAGACGCCACTCCCGGGACAAACCGGCAATGCCGGCAACCTCGGCGTGTTCTTCGATCGCGGTCCCGTGTCGCTGCGCGTCGGCGCGAATTACTCCGGTGAATTCCTTTCCACGATCAACGCGCTTACGCCCGAAGGGGACACACGCACCCGTGATCGCCTGCAGTGGGATGCGTCCGGTTCCTATCAGATCCGAACGGGCATCAAGCTCTTTGCCGAAGCGATCAACCTGTCCAACACGCCGCTCCGCGCGACGGTCGGCGATCGGCTCAATCGTGGCGGTGGTGGCGACGATCCGACCTATGAGTTCTACAAGCCGTGGGGCATGGTCGGGATGCGCATCGAGCGGTAGTCATCGGAACAGCATCACTCGACCCAACGACAAAGGGCCCCGTCCCGCAACCTATCGCAGGACGGGGCCGATGGCGACCACATAACCGGCCGCTGCACCTGACGGCACCGGCGCCCGCTCACGCGCGCCTCGCGCGGGTGTATCGTGACGCGCGCGTGCCGCAGGTGAGCGGCAAACGTTAGGAAGCTCATTCCCTCGGCGGAAGTGGTCGTTCTGGACTCTCGGACACGCGGGCGGCCACGAAGGAAGGCCGGGGTTCGGGCGACCGAACGTGCTCGAGCCAGAACACCCCGTCGTACGGCGCGCTGTTGCCCCGCGTCGAGACAAAGTCGACATCTCCGTCCCTATCCATGTCCCTCGCTGCGAATTGATCGAACATCCCGCGCTGTCGGCGAGAGATATCGTGCCGAATCCACGGTTCCTTGGCGTTGGCCGGCTGCTCGAACCATGAGAGCCGCCCCATGGGAGTGCTGACCGCGATTTCGGCATCCTGATCCCGAGGACTGCGGCTGTAGCCTCCGGTCATGATGTCCACTCGGCCGTCGCCATTGATGTCGGCGATTCGAATCCCGGTTACCTGGTCGGGCCAATTGGCACCGATAGCGTGCAACGCCCAGGCCTCATCGCGGCCTGATGGTTGTTCAAGCCAAACAAGCGTATGCGACGCCTCGGCCAAGACGATGTCGATCCGCCCGTCACGGCTCAAGTCCACGAAATCCATGTTGAACCCAGTGACCACCGCGCCCTCGACTTTGCGCTCAGCCGCCGACCGACGGGCGGGCGGTACCGCTGTAGCCGGGACGGGGATCCGGTGTTCCGAAAACCGACCCATGCCGAGGTTCTCAAACCACATGATGCGGCGCTCAGCCACCGACCCGCCGACGATATCGAGGTCGCCGTCGCCGTCGAGATCCACAGGCTGCGCGTTGATTGGCCAGCGCACCTGCGTGAGCTCATGCTCAACCCAACTGGCGGACACAAGCGGACTGCCCTCGATCGAGAACCATGAGATGGCCTTCGGTCCCATTTCCAGAGTGGGATTCTGGGCACCCTTGTTCGCTGTAACGACTTCGACGCGACCATCGCCCGTCAGGTCGGCGATGAACACTCTGATGAAGGAGCCACGATTGGAGGCGACCTTCGGGATGTGCCGTGCCCACGTTTGCGTCGCGGCATCCTTGCCGGGGTTCTCGAAGTAGATCAGGTGCGCAAGCTCGCAAGCCGCCACGATGTCCAAGTACCCGTCCCCATTCAGATCCCCGACAGCAACGTCTTCCGGGGCGCCAACCTCTGAGCCCGATCCGAGGGTTACCGATGACCATCGGTCGGGATCGCCAGTTCCGAACGCGATCCGGATCAACCCATCGGGCCGCCCGTCGTATTCCGTGTCGGATTCGTGCACCGATACGATGTCCAGATGACCGTCCCGATTGAAGTCGGCCATGACCAAGCCGTCACCGCCGCGGAGCTCTGGTCCGGCGGTGGTTTCATCGTCAATGAGATGCTCGCGCCAGGATATGTAGTCTCCGCTCGGAGCCCGGATTGAGGTGGCAGCGAGGCCAACACCCTCCGTGCTGGAGCGCACATCTGCACCGCGCTCAGGGGTGGCCTGGCAGCCAAGCGTCAGCGATATGAACACCGTCAGCAATCGCAACCGAGTCGATCTCATCCACCCTCCAGGTGAGCTTCCTAACGACAGCTTCTGCAGCGGGTGCTCCAACAAGATGCGCGCGGAGCGCGCTTCCGAACACCCCTGTCTGCAGCAAGCATCGTTCGGCCGCCGCTTGACGGAGGCATTCCGCCAGGAACGGATCGGACTCTAGTGCTATTGGGGACGTGCACGACAGTACGCACCGCCCTCGCAGCGAAGCGGCACGAACAGTTCTCCCTGAATGTGCCACGTGCCATCTTGGCGACGCCACGGGGCTTCGTAGCTGCCGGGAATCACCAATGGCCCGTCTGGCTCAGTCCAGGTGCCGACCCAGTGTCCACGCTCCGACGCAACACCCCACGCTTCCACGCGCACGCCCGACCGCCGACGCCCCGACTCCCCACTGAGCACGGCCCCGTCTCCCCGCCACCACGCGGGGACCTGTGGCGTGGGCGGCAGGCCCGATGGTGCGTCCGATCGGTCCCCGCTGGCATCGTCCCCCGACTGGAACCACCGGTCGCACGGCCCACGAGGCGCGCGATTGAGTCAGTCAGCACGCCACCGACCGTCTGTCGGCGCTCGCGGGGACGGGAATCGCGCCGTATACTCAAACAACGCCGATCGAAATTCCTATCCCAAAGGTCCGGTAGGTGAACGCCATCGAGCTTCGTCTCGATGGCATCAGTTACGGTGTGCCTCGGTTCGACCTGGCGCGCGCGCGCGCGGATCGGCGACGCGCGTGAGCCGCGCCAGGAGAGCCAGCCCGCCCGGCACCGCCGACAGACCGACCATCGCCGCCCACCGGCCCAGCGGATGCCGCGCCAGCCGCAGCGCCGCCATCGCCAGGCGCACGGGGCGCCGCGTGCGGAGCAGCAACGCGCGCTGGTACGCAGCGGCCGTCGCGCCATCGGCCAGCATCGCCGCCGCGAGCCGGCCCGATTCGAGCGCGATCGCCATGCCATCGCCGCAGAAACTGGGGATCACCGCCGCCTGATCGCCGAGTCGCCAGAGGCCATCGGTCGCCGGCGCAGCCAGATGGCCGTAGGGCACGCGCGAGATGGCGAGCGGGCGCGGCAGCAGCGCCTCGGCGTCCGCGAGCGCCGCCAGCGCCGGTTCACGGCAGAGCCGCTCCAGCAGCGCCGGCCAACCGCCCAGCGCGCGATAGTGCACGCCGTCGATCAGCAGGCACAGGTTGATCCGCCCGCCCTCCACCGGCTGCAACCCGGCATAGCCACCATCGAAGAACGTCACCGCGACCGTGCCGGCCAGGCGGCATGAGAGCGCGGCATCGCGGAAATACATCTTGAAGCCGATCTCGTCCGGCCCGTCCGGACGTGGCGCCCCCCGCACATCGTGCTTGCCGCTGGCCAGCAACAGCGTCGATGCCGCGATGTCGCCCTCACTGGTGTGGGCCACGGCCGGTCCCGCTTCACGCGAGGTCACCTCACGCGTGGTCGCTTCACGCACCGTCACCTCACGCACGCTCACCCCGCGCCGCACGGTCACGCCGACCGCCGCCGCCTGTTCGAGCACCGCCATGTCCAGCACCCGCCGTGACAGACTGAGCGCCGGGAACGGCAGGCAGGCCGCGACCCGACGATGGCCGGTGTTGATCTCCACGCGCGTCATCGGCACGGCGCCGAGCGTGCGCGCGTCCACCCCGAGCCCGGCCAGCGCCGCCACCGCTTCACCGCTCAAGAACTCGCCGCAGATCTTGTCGTGTGCGCCGGCCTCCCGCTCCAGCAGCAGCGGCGCGTGTCCGGCGCGCGCAAGGTCGATGCCCGCCGCGGCCCCGGCGAGTCCGCCGCCGACGATCAACGGCGACGCCATCAGCGAGGGCACGACGCGACCGTCCAGCGGAAGGGGAGATGCCAGCGCACCTCGGCTTCGACGCCGGCTCTGGCGAGCAACCGCCCCCACTCCGCACGCGTGAAGGCACGCCGCACCGACACCGCGCCATCATGCGCGACGATCGGATGCCAGCCGAACACCGCCGCCAGTGCGCGATAGCCGATCCAGGCCGCCCAGTGTCGGTGCAGATCGTTGATCAACCAACCCACCTTCGCCGACGCGTCCATCCATCGCAGGAACTCCACCAACTCATCGTCCGCCATGTGGTGCGCGACCAACGAGGAGATGATGAGATCCGGCTGCCACTCCAGCGATTCGGCCCGTCCGGTGAGATACCGGATGCCGAGCGCCGGATCGGTGGCGGCCGCGGCCACGGGCGCGGACCGCGGGTTGAGATCGATGCCGGTGAGCTCCCATTGAATGCCGTTGCCGCGCGCCCAGCGCGCGATCGACCGCAGCATGTCGCCGTGCCCGAAACCGACATCGAGCAGGCGCAACGCGCCGCGGCCTTCGCACTGCCGTCGCAGCCAAGACAATGTGGGCGGCTGGGCCCGCGTGATCCGGTTCACCCGCGCGAGGTCGGCGATCACGGCGGCGTAGATCACCGGATCGAGCCCGGCATCATCCATGATCTCCGGCAGGTCGGCACGACGCGAGAGATCCAGAGGTGCGCGTGGCCAATCCGCCGGGATCACGAACGTGGTCACCCACCCACCGTTTCGAAGCGAAAGGTCTCCGCCGCGAGTCCCGGCCCGAAGGCCACGGCAAAGCCCGGCGCGCCGCGCGGGACGCCGGCGCCGGTGTCGGCCATGATCCGTTGCAGTACGAACATGAGGGTCGCGCTGCTCATGTTGCCGCATTCGCGCAGCACGTCGCGCGACCGGTCGAGCGCGCCCGGCGCCAGCCCGAGCCCCGTCTCCACCGCATCGAGGATGGCGCGGCCGCCGCCATGCACCGCCCACACACCGTATTCGTCCGGGGAACGCCCGTGCAGCAGATCGGCCCCCGTCGGCCCGGCGAGCGCGCGTTGCAGGATCACCGGCACCTGACCGGACAACACCATGTCGAAGCCCTGATCGCCCACGCCCCACGTGATCGCCTCGGCCGAGTCGGCGATGGTGGCGGCGCGGAAATCGGTGAGTGCGATGCCCTGCGCGTCGGCCGAGACGAGCGCCGCCGAACAGCCATCGCCGAACAGCAGCATGGCCAGCAGGCTCTCCATCTTCCCGGTCTCCTGGAAATGCAGACTGCACAGTTCGAGGTTCACCACCAGCACGCGCGACGAGGGATCGGATCGCACGAAATGATGTGCCAACCGCAGGGAGTTCACGGCGGCATAACAGCCCATGAAGCCGACATGCGTGCGCTCCACGGCCGGATCGAGACCGAGTCGCTGCACCAGGATCTGGTCGAGTCCCGGCGCCACCATGCCGGTGCAACTGGCGACCACCAGATGGGTGATCCCCGCCAGTTCGGTCGCCGACAGTCCCAGCCCGGCGATCGCCTGCTCGGCGAGGCCGGGGGCGGTGGCGGCGAAACGCGCCATGCGTCGTGCGGTGGTCGGGAAGGCGCCGGGGCGATAGAACCCCTCGGCATCGACGGTGAAGCCATCCGGGTCCTTCACCGGGGTGACGAAGCTCCAGCGATGATCGATCGCCGCGCGGCTGACCAGACGGCGGAAGATCGCCTGGTCGCGGCGATCCGTGAGGATGGTGCCGACGAAATCGACGAAGGCCTCATGCACATCGTTCGGCGGCAGCGCGGTGCCGATGCGATTGATGTGCGCGACTGCGGGGACGGCCATCGCGGGGTTCCTTTGATTGTGGAGGCGCCACGTCCGCCACCAGGGTCGCGTACGCAGCGGTCGGCTCGCTGCCCATCACCCGGTGGGCGGATGCGCGCGGAGCGTGCAGCTCGCTGATTCTTCGTTCTAGTGAATCTAGCTGGCGCGCTAGCGTTCACTCAGTCTTGCCTTGCGCCTAAGCTGTCGCAGCGGGCGCAGCGGCGAGGAGAGGTGCAATAGCGACGGCCCTAAGCATTGAAGTCAGCTGAGTCCCGAGTCGATCCGCGAATGAAGAGGTTGAAATCTCTGGAAACACGCCCAGTGCAGGCGATCGGTATAACGAACTGGGTTCAGCTGCGCGGTCCAACGGGCCGCATCCCAATGAAGCATGGCCGAGAATGTCGGCGCGCGCAAATCATGATGCCGCCGCGCACCGCGACAGCTCCAACCCACGGTTATGCCGCACCCTGCTTCGACGGTCGCCATTCCATCGCCAGCCGACGCCGGGTGCCGGCACATTCGCGGAGATAAAGGTTGATGAGCGTCTGGTAGGCAATGCCGGTGTCGTCCGCGAGTGCCTTGAAGTAGTCGACTGTAAACGTGTCCAGGCGGATGGTCACCGAGCGCTTCAGGCGAGCGGCGTATGGGTTCTTGCGCCCCTTCGAGAAATCATACTGGCGTCTCATGGTTGGCCTTGCGCGTCATACTGGGCGCGCTCAGAACGGGTGGCTTTTCGGGCGGAGATGACGCGAACGACACCGCCGCCCGACCGATAGCAGTGGGCGACAACCAGCATCCGGAGTGGGGCGCTCAAGCCAAGGAGCGCGAAGCGATCCTCATCGTTCGAATGATCGGGATCATCGAGCAAGATGGCCTGCTCGTCGGCAAAGGCCGTTCGGGCCTCATCGAACGAGACGCCGTGCTTGCGAACGTTCTCTCTGGCCTTGGCTAGATCCCACTCGAAGCGGATGTCATCCACGCCTCAAGGTATGTACAACGTACATATCACGCAAGACCACGTCGGTGGCGGCCTAACGATGATTCTACAGGATGTTAGTTGAACGGTATTCTGCAGGTTGTTATTGCTGCGTTGTTCGGCAGGAGTTTATCCCATACCTGCGCGACGATTGCTGCAAGAATCCATCCGCATAGCTCCAAGGTGCAGCAGTAAGGCTTACCGGCGCAACTCGTTGTGCCAGCTGGTCTTGGCGAACTGGCCGTCGATCACGCGCCCGAGTGATATGCTGTCCGGACCGGTCAGCATATCGTGGGTGGAGTTCGTAGGTTCGCGAGGAGGGAAGGGCGGCCCACCCATAGCGGTTTCGAGCGCGTCCAATGGGCTTCGAACGCCGCGTCCGCCGCGGTTCAGAACGTGCGTGTAGATCATGGTCGTCCGAACATCGCGATGGCCAAGCAATTCCTGAACAGTGCGAATGTCATATCCCGCCTCAAGGACATGTGTTGCGAATGAATGGCGCAGCGTGTGGCAGGTGACTCTCTTCTCGATGCCGGCCCTGCGCGCCGACAGGGGGACCGCACGCTGGACGACGGTGTCGTGCATATGGTGCCTGACCCACCGGCCACTCGTTGAATCGCGGTAGAATCGCGTCGCTGGAAACACCCACTGCCAGTGAAGGAAGAATGGCGCACCGGGTGATTTCGCATGGAACGCCCCCGGCAACGCGACTGCGCCGCGACCGGCTGCGAGGTCACGCCGATGCAGCTCACGCACCCGTTCAATCTGCGCGCGAAGGGGTTCGCGCAACGTATCGGGCACCATGGTCACACGATCACGGCCACCCTTCCCGTGGCGAATCGACAATTCCCCTCGATCGAGGTCGACGTCCTTGACGCGTAGCGACAACGCTTCACCTAGGCGAAGCCCGCCTCCATACAGCACCATGGCCACGAGCCGCGGCGTCCCGGACATAGCGGTCATGAGCCGCGCGACCTCGTGGCGCGAGAGGACGGTCGGCGTCCGATGCGGCCGCTTGGCCCTGATCACTTTGTCTAGCCAGCCCACGGGAGTGTCGAGGACATCCCGATAGAGGAACAGCAACGCGGCCAGGGCCTGGTTCTGGGTCGAGGCGGAGACCTGTCGACGGGTTGCGAGGTCAGATAGGAACGCCGTCACCTCGCGCTCGCCCATCTCGCGGGGATGGGTTCCGCGATGGAATCGCACATACCGGCGCACCCACGAACAGTACGCTTCAACGGTCCGTGGGCTCGAGTGCCGCAGGCGGAGGCGTTCCTCGAGTACGGCGACTAGCCTGCGTGGGGCGGTGGGCATGACAGCATGATGCCGGCCCAGACAGGCGCCGGCATCACCGAATCATTCCACTCCCACTCACAACAATGCGAGGCTTACGAAAGCCCGGTGATTTCGCCCTTCTCGTCGATCGACATCCCCTCGGCGGCAGGCACCTTGGGCAGTCCCGGCATCGTCATGATCGTACCTGCCTTGGCCACCACGAACCCTGCGCCCGCCGAGCCGTAGACTTCCTTGATCGCGATGCGGAATCCCGTTGGCCTGCCGAGTTTTGTCGCGTCATCGGTCAGCGAATACTGGTTCTTGGCGATGCACACTGGCGTCCTGCCCATGCCGTTCGCCTCGAGGTACGCGATCTGCTCCTCTGCGGCTGGTGAATAGTCAGCGCCGTCGCCGCCATACACCTTCGTCACCACGGCGTGGATTTTCTCCTTGATCGGCAGCGCGGCATCATAGAGCGGGGCGAACTGTTCGCCGCCCGCTTTGAGCATCGTCAGCACTTCGCGGGCGAGCGTCTCGCCGCCGGCGCCGCCTTTGGCGTGCACCTCGCAGAGCACCACGCGCACGCCGAGCTTGGCCGCATGCGCCTCGACCATCTGGAGTTCCTTGTCGGTGTCGGCCGCGAACCGATTGATAGCGACAACGACCGGCACGCCAAACTGCTTCACATTCTTGATGTGATGTTCGAGGTGCGGCAATCCCTTCTCGAGCGCACCGAGGTCCTCGGTCGTGAGCTGCTTCTTGTCGAGACCGCCCTGCATTTTGAGTGACCGGACGGTGGCCACGAGCACGGCCGCCTCGGGGTTGAGCCCGCCGAATCGGCACTTAATGTCGAAGAACTTCTCGGCGCCGAGATCCGAGCCGAAGCCGGCTTCGGTCACCACGACGTCGCCGAGCGCGAGGCCGGTCTTGGTGGCGATGATCGAGTTGCAGCCGTGCGCGATGTTGCCGAACGGGCCGGCGTGGACGATCGCGGGGCCGCCCTCGAGGGTCTGCACGAGGTTGGGGCGAATAGCATCGTTGAGTAGGATCGCCATCGCGCCGACCGCCTTGAGGTCGCGCGCACGCACGGGACGCCGGGCGTCATCCGCCGTGGCGCCGACGACGATGTCGCCGAGTCGCTTCTCGAGGTCAGCGCGGCTCGATGCCAGCGCGACGATGGCCATGACCTCGGAGCCGGGGATAATCACCCAGCGTTCGCTGCGCTCGATACCGTTTGTCCCTCCACCGACACCGACTTTCGCGTGGCGCAGGGCGCGGTCATTCATATCAATCGTACGCGGCCAGGTGACGCGGTCGGCCCCGATGTTGAGCGGGTTGCCCTGAAAAATGGAATTGTCGAGCATCGCACTGAGCAGCGAGTGCGCGCTGGAGATGGCGTGGAAGTCGCCGGTGAAGTGGAGGTTGATGTCCACCATCGGGATCACCTGCGCATAGCCGCCGCCCGCTGCGCCGCCCTTCACGCCGAATACGGGGCCCAGCGATGGCTCGCGAATGCAGAGCACGGCATTCGTGCCGATCTTGCGCAGGGCCTGCGCCAGGCCGACGCTGACGGTGCTCTTGCCTTCGCCGGCGGGCGTGGGGCTGATGGCGGTGACGAGGACGAGCTTGCCCTTGGGCTTCTGCTGGGAAATGTCGAGGGAGAGCTTCGCCTTGAACTTGCCGTACTGGTCGATGTCATCGGGGCCGAGCCCCAGATCGGCCGCTACGTCGGTGATGAGGCGGGGTGTGACACTTTGTGCGATGGCGATGTCGGACAGCATTAAGGGACGGGAATGGGGAGAGGGAGGGTGCCGGTTCGGCGGAACAGGGGCCGGGAAGGGCGATGGAATGGGACGAACGGCTAGAGGCCGAGGCGCTGTGGGTGGGTGTAGACATTCGCTGAACTGCCGCGCAACAGACCGATCAATGTGATGCCAGCCTCGTCGGCGAATCGGATCGCGAGGCCGGTTGGCCTGGAGACGGCCGCCAGCAACGGTGAGCCGGCGACCGCGACCTTTTGTACGAGTTCGTAGCTCGCGCGACTCGTCACCACGAAGAAACCACTCGCCGGGTTCGTCCCGACACGCGCGAGCGCACCGATGACCTTGTCGAGCGCGTTGTGCCGCCCGACGTCCTCTCTTACTACGCGGAGTTCGCCTGCTGCGCTGGCCCAGGCTGCGGCGTGTACGGCGTGCGTTGCATTATTGACCGGCTGCTGAGCGGCGAGTGCATCGCCGGCGCGGGTGATGGCCGTGGAAGTGAATGTCGCGAGCGAGTCCACGGCGCGCGGCGCGCGGATCGCGTGGTCGATGGCGTCGATGCCACAGAGACCGCAGCCGGTGCGGCCCGCGAGCGCACGTGTTCGAGTGGCCACCCGCGCCTGCGCCTCAGGCGGGAGCTCCATCTGGATCTCCACCCCACGGGCGTGACGGACGACCGCCATATTCACGATATCTGTCGCGCGGCCGGTGATTTCCTCTGAAATCGTGAACCCGATCGCGAGGTCCTCGAGATCGGCCGGCGTGCACATCATGACCACGTGCGGCTTACCACCATACACGAATGCGACCGGTACTTCTTCCGCTACCGCGCCGGAATCTGCGCGGGCCGCGGCGCCGTCGATCCGCGTGAATGGGCGCGGCTGCGAGGGAGGAAGGTTGCCGAGGTCGGTCACGCGCGGCGGACGATCATCACGATCACGCTGGCGCCGCCGCATCGGCAGCCATCTGCGTGGCCGATCGGCCATTCTGCACGTGCTGCCAGCCGAACCGGCCCTTGATGCAGAGATTGCCGATCGTGATGTCGTTGTCGAGTGGGCTCGTGGCCTTTACGATCTCGCCATCCTGCACGTGCAACGTCAGGGTGCAGCCCACGCCGCAGAACGGGCAGACGGTATCGGTCGACGTCTGCTTCGACTCATCCCAATTGCCCTCCTGTCGCAGATCCCACTCGCGCTTGCTCATCAGCGCACCCGTGGGGCAGACGGCGATACAGTTACCGCAATAGACGCAGGCCGACGTGGGGAGATCCACCGCGAACTCAGTCGAGATATGGGCGTGGAATCCGCGTCCGGCGACAGCGATGGCGAAGGTGTTCTGGTGGTCTTCGCCGCACGCCTCGACACACTTGTAGCAGAGGATGCACTTCGCGTAGTCGCGAATGTAGAGGTCGTTGTCGACGAGCACCGGCTGCGCTACGGTCTCGCACGCACCGAACCGCTCTGGTTGCGCGCCATATTCGGTCATCATCTCGGCGAGACCGGGCGCGGTCGACAGGTCCGTGCTCGACGCGAGCATCTCCAGCACGAGCTTGCGCGTCAGATTCACGCGCTCGCTCCGTGTCTGCACCACCATGCCGGGCTCGACCGTGCGCGAGCAGGCCGGCGCCAGCACGCGGGCGCCTTCGACCTCGACCACGCAGACGCGACAGACATTCACGGGCGCAAGCGTTTCGAGCCAGCAGAGCGTCGGGATCTCGATGCTGAGCTTCTGGCAAGCGCCAAGGATCGTCGTGCCTTCCGGCACGGTGACCTGGTGGCCGTCCACGATGAGTTCAATCCCCGGCTTCGGGATCGTCGAAGGCCGCGAGAGCTGGACGAGTTGCAGATGGGGGAAAGTCATGCGGGATACAGGTTGAGTCGCTTGATGGCGCTTTCGATCGCGGTATATGCGGTTTGGCCAAGTCCGCAGATCGAGCCGTCCTTCATGGCAGTGCCGATCTCTTCAAGCAGGGCGAGCTCCGTTCGCATTCCGCCCAACGGCTTCTTCTTCGAGAGGCGAATCAGCGCTTCCTCCTGGCGGACCGTGCCGACGCGGCAGGGCACGCACTGCCCGCACGACTCGTCGCGGAAGAACTGTGCAATGCGTAGCAGCATGTTCTGGATGTTCACCGACGTATCGAATGCGACGACCACACCCGATCCGAGCGTGACGCCCGCCGCGCGCGTGTCTTCATGTGTGAGCCTGAGCCCCATTTCGTCTGGGCGCACGAACGCACCAGCGGCGCCACCGAGCAGCGCGCACTGCAGCGTGCCGGTGCCGCCGATGCCGCCCGCGAGTGCGATGAGCTCGCCGAGCGTGGTGCCCATCGGGACTTCGTAGACACCAGGCTGCTTCACGTGGCCCGAGAGACAGAAGAGGCGTGTGCCGGCGCTCTGGTCCGTGCCGAGTGTCGCCGCGGCCGTGCCGCCTTCGAGAATGATTGGCAGCACATTCGCGAGCGTTTCGACGTTGTTGACGACGGTGGGCTGGTCAAAGAGCCCGTGCTGTACGGGGAAGGGCGGCTTGTTGCGCGGCTCTCCACGTTTGCCTTCGATGCTCTCGAAGATGGCCGTCTCTTCGCCACAGATGTATGCGCCAGCGCCACGACGGACTTCAATGTCGAACGCAAAGTCGCGGCCCATCACGCGCTCGCCGAGCAATCCCGCCGCGCGCGCCTGGTCGATCGCGTGCTGCATCCGTTGCGCGGCGAGCGGATACTCGCCGCGGATGTAGACATATCCGCGCGAGCAACCGGCAGCGTACGCGCCGATCGTCATGGCCTCGACGATCGCGAACGGATCGCCGGTGAGGAGCACGCGATCCTTGAACGTGCCGGGCTCGGACTCGTCGGCGTTGCAGATGATGTACTTGGGCGTCGCGTGCTGCGTGCGGACGGCCTCCCACTTGCGGCCGGTGGGAAATGCCGCGCCACCACGGCCCAGAAGTTTCGCGGCGTTCAACTCGGCGATGATCCCTTCGGGCCCGAGCGTAAAGGCCTTGTCCATCGCTTTGTATCCGTCGGCCTTCTGGTACGCGTCGAGCGACGTGGGATCAACCGAGCCGACCCGCTTCAGCAGTCGTAGCGCACCGATGCCGCCAATCTGTGTGGTCAGCGTGTCCGGTGGCGAATCTGCCGTTGCCGTGGTCCGAGGTGCCGCAGCAAGCACATCGTCCGGGTCCGCGCCACCGCCGAGCAGTCCCATTGCGTAGTCAGCGGTGATCTCACCAGTCGAGAGCTCGACGACCGGTTGACCGGCTTCGATGAGCAGCGCAGCCGGCGCGACATCGCACAGTCCGAGGCAGGGTGACGTGGTCCAGGCGCCATGATGTTCATTGAGCGTGGCGTGCGCACCCGGTGGCGCGTCACCATGCCCACCCACCGTACCGTGCGGCAGAGGCGGGCTGTGGTGCGCGCGGAGTGAATCGCAGACGGCCTTCGCGCCCTTCGCGCGGCAGGCAATGTCGTCGCACACGTGCAGTACGCGCCGCGGTCGCGGTCGCGTCGAGAGCATCATGTAGAACGTCGCGACACCCCACGCTTCGGCGGGCGGAACGGTCAGTCGCTCGCACACATAGTTGAAGCCGCCTTCGCTGATCCACCCCATCCGTTCCTGGAGCCCCTGGAGGGCGGGGAGCAGGAGATGGCGCCGGTCACGCTGTTCCTTGCCACCGTATGCGACGTGCGTGTCACGCACGGTACGCGTGGTGCCGCCGTCCCACGACGCACGAGGGGCACCAAGTCGCACGTCAACGGCTGCGCGTTCGTCCGGCGTCGGTGTGGCGGCCGAGAGCTTGATGTCCACGAGCTATCTCACCGCCGCCAGCGAGGCCGTGTTGACCAACTCGACGCTCACGGCGCACGCCTTGAATTCGGCGGTTCCTGATTTGGGATCCGAGGCATCGATGGTGAGGACGTTCGTCATCGCTTCATCCGGATAGTGCAGCGTCATGAACACCACGCCCGGGCGGAGCGAGCGATCCACCCGTGCTGGCACGACCAGCGTGCCACGGCGCGACGTCACGCGTACCGTGTCGCTGCTGTGGATGCCGAGTCGCGTGGCATCCTCCGGCGACAGATCGAGCGTTTCGCCGCGGAAGAGCGGCGACTGATAGTTCGCGGTCTGCACGCCGGTGTTGTACGAGTCCAGATGCCGGCCGGTGGTCAGCGTGAACGGATACTGCGCGTCTGGTTTCTCCACCGGTCCTTCGTGCCGCACCACCGTGAACGGCGCCGCCATCCCACGCTCGGCACCCTGCTTCCAGAGCCGGTCGTGCAGGAAGGTCGCGCCGGGGTGATTCTCGTCGGGGCAGGGCCACTGCAAGCCCTGGTGCTCATCGAGGCGCGCGTAGCTCATTCCGCCGGCAAAGTGCGGCGCGACGGTGCGGAATTCGTTCCATACCGTTTCGGCGTCGGTGACGTTCAACTCCTTGCCGAGGCGCCTGGCGATCTCGTTCATGATCCAGAGTTCGTCCTTCGCGCCGGCGGGCGGCTCAACGACCTTGCGGCAACGCTGGACGCGGCGCTCGCTGTTCGTCACCGTGCCATCCGATTCGCACCAGCTCGCGGCCGCGGGCAGCAGTACATGCGCCAGCTCGGCCGTCTTGGTCATGCAGATCTCCTGCACCACGAGGTGGTCGAGTCCCTCGAGCACCTGCGTCACGTGGTGTGCGTCGGCGTCCGACTGCGCGGGATTCTCGCCGATCACGTACAGTGCGGTGAGCTCTTTGCGGTCCATCGCCCGGATCATCTCGGTGAGGTTCAGTCCGATGTTGGGCTGCAGCGCGACGCCCCAATGCTTCTCGAAACGCTCGCGTACGGCGGGGTCGAGAATATCCTGGAAACCGGGGAGCTTGTTGGGGATGGCGCCCATGTCGCCGCCCCCCTGCACGTTGTTCTGGCCACGGAGCGGATTGAGCCCGCAGCCCCAGCGCCCCACGTGGCCCGTGAGGATGCCGAGGTTGATCAGCGCGAGGACGTTGTCGGCGGCATCGTGGTGCTCGGTGATGCCGAGGGTCCAGCAGATCATCGCTTTGTCGGACGTGGCGTAGGTGTGCGCGCACTCGCGAATGACGTCCGCCGGGATTCCGGTTAGCTCTTCGCCGCGCTCGAGCGTGTACGATTCGACGCTCGCCGTGTACGCCTCGAAGCCTTCGCAGGCGTTGGCGACGAACGCCTTGTCGTAGAGCCCGGCGTGGATGATCTCGCGCGCCATCGTGTTCGAGAGGGCGATGTCGCTGCCGATGTGATTTCCCATCCAGACATCGGCCCACTGGGCGGACTCCGTCCTGCGCGGGTCAATGACATAGAGCCGCGCGCCATTCCGCACCCCCTTGAGGAGGTGGTGGAACCAGATCGGGTGTGCGGCGCGCGCGTTCGAGCCCCAGAGGAGGATGACATCGGTGTCCTCGACCTCGGCGTACGAACTCGTGCCGCCTCCCGCACCAAAAACCGTCGCCAGACCGACGACGCTAGGTGCGTGTCACGTTCGATTACAACTGTCGATGTTGTGCGTGCCGAACACGGTCCGGGCGAGCTTCTGCGCAGCGAAGTTCACTTCGTTTGTGGACTTCGAGCAGGAGAAAATCCCTAGTGCATTCGGCCCGCGGGTCGCGATGTTGCGGCGGAATCCCTCGGCCGCGGCGTCAAGGGCAACATCCCACGACGTCGGGGTGAGGACGCCGTTTACGCGGACCATCGGCTCGGTAATTCGAACGTATTCCCGTTTCTTGTTGCGACGGACGGTGTTGCCAGCCTGCACCCGGATCCCCCTCTCGCTGAATGGCGTTCGCTACCATAGAGAGATTGGCGTCCGGGACAGGATTCTTCAAGGCATCCGGGCCATCCGGGCCATTCGGGCCATCCGGGCCATCCGATTGTTTCCGGCCCCTACTCGGACCTCGGGGCCGGTCCGGGATTAACTCCGCGATGCCACCAAGGCCGCGACCTCGCGCACCTTGGCATCCACGATCGGAGCCTGCGGCAGCACATCCCGCACCACATCGGTTGTCTTGAGGCCGTTGCCAGTGATGCAGATGACGACTTCGTCGTCCGCTGTGAGCCGGCCCTGCTTCGCCAGCTTGAGCGCCGCGCCGAGCGTTGCGCCGCCGGCCGTCTCGGTGAAGACACCCGTTGTTTCGGCGAGCAGGCGGATGGCCGAGACGATCTCTTCATCCGATACGTGGGCGCCCCATCCGCCGCTCTCCACCATCGCGCGTGCGGCGAACGGGCCGTCGGCAGGGTTGCCGATCGCGATAGACCGTGCGATCGTGTTCGGAATTTCAGGCACGAGCCTCACGCCTCCGCTCTCGACGAGTCGCACGATCGGCGCGCAGCCGCTGGCCTGCGCCCCATAGAGCCGTGGCGACGGACCGCTCACCAATCCGGCCGCCTCGAACTCGCCAAATCCCTTCCCGAGTTTCGTGAGCAGCGACCCACCAGCCATCGGCGCGACGACTGCCGTTGGCAGGCGCCAACCGAGCTGTTCCGCGATCTCGAATGCCATCGTCTTCGAGCCTTCGCCGTAGTAGCC
>Ga0049085_10000231_pt1 | contig 23621 bp, 17 predicted proteins | sample GreLakmeSU08MSRF_FD_66721 | JGI IMG/M metagenome (GOLD analysis project Ga0049085, IMG submission 66721) | Freshwater lentic microbial communities from great Laurentian Lakes, MI, USA - Great Lakes metaG SU08MSRF | ecosystem: Environmental > Aquatic > Freshwater > Lake | place: Great Lakes... | reverse complement strand
GGCTTATCAGCAAGAAATTCACGTGATAAACCATGCACTGCATATGCGCCAGCATCAACCTCACGTTCGGGGTTAATGTAGCGATGGAAGGTGCGATTGCTTAGGCGGCGATTGATTAGTTCGACACAGCCAATTTCAATAATACGATCGCCAGTTGCGGCATTGAGTCCAGTAGTTTCAGTATCAAGAATAACTTGGCGCATGTGTTTTTAAAAGGGAGATAGAGAGGAGGTAATCATTGTATAAAAATAATTGTAGAAGCTTTAAAAAACCAAATGACCCAAGATTAAGAGTTCACTAAGTCTTCGGGCGGGATTTCTAAAGGCCCAGTGCCAGCATATTTATCAAGGTAAAGATAGATTACGGGCGTAATAATTAAGGTAACAAATTGCGAAAAAATGAGACCGCCTGCAACTGAAATACCTAAGGGTTGTCTTAATTCAGCGCCAGCACCTAAAGCGAAGGCAATTGGTAGTGCACCCATTAAAGCCGCTAAGGTAGTCATCATAATAGGGCGAAAGCGGAGGGCGCAGGCTTCTCGAATGGCTTGTTCGGGGGTCATGCCGCGTTTACGTTGGGCTTCTAGTGCAAAATCGATTAGTAAAATCGCATTCTTTTTTACAATTCCAATGAGCAGCAAAATACCAATCGTGGCAATGACTGTTAACTCAAAACCAAACAGCCGCAAGGCAAGTAAAGCACCAATGGCGGCCGAGGGTAGACCGGCCAGAATGGTTAGCGGATGAATATAACTTTCATAGAGCACACCAAGCAAAATATAGATGACAGCAAGTGCTGCAAAAATTAAAATAATTTGACCCGATTGGTTATTTTTAAATACAGCAGCATCACCCCCATAACTTGTAATAATTGAGGGGGGTAGTTCTATTGCTTTGACGTATTTTTCAATTTGATCTGTCGCATTGCCTAAAAAGACGTCCGGGGCTAAATTAAATGAAATTGTTACAGCTGGTATTTGGCCTTGATGATTTACGGCAGTGGGGCCAATGGTACGTTTAAAGCTAGCAAGACTAGAAAGCGGAATGAGTTTATCGGCAGCTCTGCCACGTACAAAAATTTTATTTAGATCAGTTTCAAACTTACGGTCTTCTGGCGCCGCTTCAAGAATAACGTAGTAGGTATTAACACTGCTGTAAATAGTTGAGACTTGACGTTCACCAAAGGCACTATAAAGGGCAGTACGGATATCAGCAATATTAACGCCAGCACTAGCAGCTTTTTCCCGATCAATATCAATTTCTACGTTAAGACCTTTAAGCTGAGAGTCGCTAGTCACATCACGAAACATCGAATTGCTCCGCATTTTTTCAAGCAGTTTTTCAGACCATATATTGACCCCTTCAAATCCGACACTTTGTAAAGTAAATTGATAGCGGCTTTTGCTGATCCGCCCGCCTAGTTGTAGGTTTTGCACTGGGCGCATATAGATATTTAAACCTGGCAATTGCTTAAATTGATTTCTTAAGCCTTCAAGTACTTTTGCCATTGGAAGGCGATCACCTTTGGGTTTCAAAATTATTAAAAATCGACCGGTATTAGTGCCCGTGCTAAAGCCGCCACCAATAATCGAGATTGAACTCTCTACATTTGGATCTTTACGTACAATTTCAGCGGCCTGATCTTGTAATTCCAACATAGCAGTAAAAGAAATATCTTCCGCAGCCTCGGTAGTAGCAGTAATTTGGCTAATATCTTCTTCAGGAAAAAACCCTGTGGGGCTATACATAAATAAGAGCACAGTAATAACGAATGTCGAAATTGCGCCGCACAAGACAGTCTTACGATGGTTTAAGGCCAAATCAAGGTAATGTAAGTAGGTCTTCAAGGTCCACTCAAATATTTTGTCAAACTGCCTCGTCATGGCATTGTCTTTGGGGTGATGACCAGGTTTAGGTAAGAAGCGACTACAAAGCATGGGAACTACAGTTAATGACACCAACGCAGAAACTAAAATAGACAAGGTCACAACAATTGCAAACTCATGAAACAAAAGACCAATAGGCCCTGGCATAAAAAAAAGTGGAATAAACACTGCTACTAGTGAAATGGAGATTGAGACAATAGTGAAACCCACTTCTTTACTGCCAATGAGGGCGGCCTTAAGTGGGTCCATCCCCTTTTCAATATAACGCATAATATTTTCTAGTACCACGATGGCATCATCAACCACTAGACCAACTGCCAAGGTAATACCTAATAAGGAAATATTGTCGAGACTGTAGCCCAATATATAGAGTAAAAAGAAGGCGCCAATGAGGGAGATTGGCATGCTAATGGTAGGGATAAGAGTAGCTGACAGATGTTTTAGAAATAAGAAGATAACTAATATCACTAAAAAAATCGTTAACCCTAGGGTTAAGTTGACATCATGAATTGAGTCTTTAATTGAAATTGAGCGATCGTTTAATAATTGCAACTTAATCGACGCTGGCATTTGCTGTTGAAATTGCGGAAGTAGTTTCTTTACCGCGCTAACCACTTCAACGGTGTTAGCATTGGGTTGGCGTAAAACTGCAATGGCAATTGAGCGTTCGCCATCAGCAGTTGCCCAAGTTTTAACATTCTCATAACTTTGTAAAACATCTGCAACATCTTTTAAGTACACTGGCAAGCCATTACGTTGAGCAACGACTAAGTTGGCAAATTGCTCAGGCTTGAGCATTTGCTCATTGGCATAAATCGTAATGCCTTGGCGCGGTCCGTCAAGTACCCCCACTGGACTATTTGAATTCGATTTATTAATTGCAATTGCAATTTCATCTAGCGTGAGGTTTCGACTGGCTAGGGCATCGGGGCGGGCGTGCACCCGAATGGCATAACGTTTAGCGCCATAGACTAATACTTGCGCAACGCCATTAATAGTTGAAATAGTGGGCGAGAGTAAGTTTTCAGCATAGTCATTGAGTTCAGCTAAGTTCATTGATGGTGAACTCATGCGTACTACGATAACTGGGGTATCAGCTGGATTAACTTTACGATAGGATGGTGGTACCGTCATTTCAATGGGTAGACGTCTTTGGGCGCGCAAAAGGGCCGCCTGCACATCAACTGCAGCTTTATCGATATCACGATCGTTATCAAATTCCAACGTAATATTAGTAACACCCAAAAAATTAGTTGAATTAATAACTTTGATACCATCAATCGTTGAAAATTCTTTTTCTAAGGGCAGGGCTACTGAAGAAGCCATGTTTTCTGGTGAGGCACCTGGCAAAGTTGCGCTGACCGAAATAATTGGAGTATTAAAGCTAGGGAGTGCTGCCACTGGAATTTTGAAGTAAGCAATAGTGCCAGCAATCACAATTGCTATTGAGAGTAAGACGGTCATGACTGGCCGTCGGATACATAACTCGGAAAGGGTCATTTAGCGGCAGCAGGTGCGGCGACTGGCGCAGCGGGGGTTGATGAAGCACCAGCACCTTTTGCTGGAGGGGAGGCTGCAGCCGGCGAGGCCTCACGAATTTTGCCCCCAGGCCGTAAATTTTGTTTGCCCTCAACAACTACTCGGCTTCCAGGCGCAATACCAGTAATAACGGACTGGCCTCGGTATTCGTAAATGACTGTAATGGGTTTTGAAGCAACTTTATCGCCTGCCTCAACGATAAAGACGATACGGCCCTTAGGGCTGATGATGATCGCTTGTGACGGCACGGCTAATACATCTTTTAATTCACCAGCATTTAGCTTTACGCGGGCAAATTGCCCAGGTAATAAGGTGCCTTTTTCATTGGGAATTTGTGCCTTCACTCGCACTGCTGCTATAACAGGATCGACTTGGTTATCAATTACCAAAACCTTACCTTCGTAACTATTTTTACTCATATCACCCACGGTGACTGTAACTTGCATAGGGGTTCCATCGCCTTGATTCTCAAGGATGACTGGGATGTCTTTTTCTGAGATCACGAATTGCACATTGATGGGGTTGAGTTGGGTAATGGTAACCATTGAGCCAGTAGTAGTGGTAGCAGTTGAGCTGGTAGCAGTAATCACAGTATTACTAGCCTGCACCAACGAGCCTGGAAAGACATTAATAATGCCAGTACGTCCGCTAATTGGTGCGCGAATCGAGTCGAATGAGAGCTGCACTTGTGATGCGTTAGCAGCAGCTTGAGCCGATTTCGCATTCGCTAGTGAAGTATCGAGGCTAGCCTTAGAGATAAAATTTTTATCCATCAACTCCTTAGCGCGTAAATACTGCTTTTGGGCATCATCGGCTAATGATTTGAGTTTTTCATAGTTTGATTTATCAACACGATCATCAAGCTGAAATAACAAGTCGCCTTGCTTTACTTCCTGACCATCTTTAATGAAAATTTTGCTGACGGTATTTGTAATCATCGGACGAATATCAACAATACTATTCGCAACGATAGTGCCTGTGGCCTCTATCACCAGCGGCACATTTTTCGGATTCACAACCACGGAGGTAATGGTTTGAGGCCCACTTACTTTATCGGCTGGAGGGAAGAAATAGGTATAGGCTTTTGAGCCTGCGTAAATCAAAATCAACAAGGCAATAAGACGCCATTTGTATTTACTTACAAAGCGCTTAATGCTGCCAAGATTAAGTAGCTTGATGCGTACCAGTAAGGCTTGAGCAGCTGGCTTTGCTAAAAAAGACTGAGCACTCTGCCACACTGTGCAGGCTGTTTTTTTAGCCCAGGCAAGGGATGCATCTAATTTAGTGGAAAGCCAGTTTTTTTGCGGCACAGTATTTAATTATTTAATTTGTAGGTTTAGTGGCTAACTATTTTAGTTTTGGCGCCTACGGATAGTTCGCCACATTTTCTCATAAGCTGAAATTTTTGGATTGGAGTGAGAAAGAGGGTGGCCTAAGCTAGAAATTCTTCTACCCCTCGATTAGCCAATTGATCAGCTAGTTCATTGCCGGGATCGCCATTATGGCCCCGTACCCAATGCCAAGAAATCGTATGTTCTGGCAATAAAGCATCGAGTTCTTGCCATAAATCGGCATTTTTTACCGGGGCTTTTGCCGCAGTGCGCCAATTACGGGCTTTCCAGCCATCCAACCATTCCGTCACTCCTTTTTGCACATACTGGGAGTCGGTATAGAGCGCAACCGCACTTGCTTGTTTTAGGGCCCTTAACGCATAAATGACGGCGCTTATTTCCATGCGATTATTGGTGGTGAGCAAAGCCCCACCATGCAAATGCTTTTCATGGTGACCTGAGCGTAAAACTGCCCCCCAACCACCAGGACCTGGATTGCCTTTGCAGGCGCCATCGGTATAAATCGTAATGTGCGGTAAAGCTGATTTTTTATTCATTCCCTGGAGGCCTTGCGTGCTGTTCCACAGCAGGTGTAAGTTGGGCAAGGGCGGTAGGCCGTTTTGCAGGTATGCGGCCAATCAAACGCATGCCAGGAGTTCGCTTAATGGCAGAAATCAAAAAGACTGCCCCAAAAATAGGCCACCAGCGATTCCCCATCGGTTCTAAAAAATCCATTCTTGCCATTCCTGCGGAACTTTGTAAGGGAAATTTATAGCAGCCAAAATGACCCCGATCAACAGAATAATCGAGTAATTTTAGCCAATCTTTGAGACGGAGGAGGCTAATAAATTGCCCAGTGCGGGGTAAATAGGGCGCGCCAAATAAATGGCTTAAATATTGCCTCATACCCCAAATGCTAGCTGGATTAAAGCCAGAAATAATCACCCGCCCTTCGGGTAGCAAAATCCGATCGACTTCGCGCAAAATTTGGTGGGGGTCGGCGGCAAATTCCAAGACATGTGGCAAGAGCACTAAATCAATACTTTGGCTGGCAAAAGGGAGCTCGGTGGGGAGGCCCTCCACTATGTGCCACCCTTGGCTATGCGCTTGCCGGCCAGCAATAGCAAGCCTTTGCAGTTGTTGCTCTGAAGGCGTTCCTGGAGAAAGACCAACTTCACCGGGACTTACAGATAGGGCATGCAAGGGCATGCGATTGGCCTTTAAGGCATCGAGTTGGGGTAAGCCAACTTGTAAAGCATGAAAGCCGAAGACATCGCCCACGGCAGCGGCGAAGCGTTTTTCTTCCCAAGCTAAGACATATCGACCTGGGGGCGAATTTAGCCATTGCTCCCAAGAAGACCAAGGCGGTGCATTTAGTACCTCGCTAGGTGGGGGAATTGATATCATTAGGTCTTGTTTTGCATCCGAGGTTTTCGTCTAATGGTCAAGAGTACAGCATTGCAAGTTTGGCCGATTCCAGCCTTTAGTGATAACTACATCTGGTGCATTCATGATGGGCATTCTGCTCTCATTGTTGATCCGGGTGATGCTGCTCCAGTGATTCATTATCTGCAAGAAAATCAATTGCAGTTAACAGGAATTTTAATCACTCATTACCATGCTGATCATATTGGTGGTATTGCCGCGTTATTAAGCGCAACTGCAAATGGACGCACTTTGCCAGTGTATGGGCCCATTGCCGAAGCAATTGCTGGGCGCACCCACGCTTTAATACAGGGCGATGAAGTGGATATAGCCGCCCCGGCGATCCATTTTCAGGTGCTAGAGGTGCCAGGGCATACCTTGGGCCATATTGCTTACTTTGCTGCCGCCAAAGGAGATGAAGAGCAAACTGATAATAAATCAAGTGCCGAAGAGCCTCCTCGCCTATTTTGTGGTGATACTTTATTTGCCTCTGGTTGCGGGCGCCTATTTGAAGGTACACCCACGCAAATGCATGCGTCCTTAGCAAAATTTGCTGCCTTACCAAGCAACACCCTGGTGTACTGTACCCATGAATACACCTTATCAAACATTCGTTTTGCTTTAGCAGTTGAACCTAATAATGCAGATTTAATTGCTTGGGCCAAACGTGCAGAAGCTTTACGTGCAGGGAATCTGCCAACTCTGCCAACCACCATTGGTCAAGAAATTAAAACTAACCCCTTTATGCGCTGTGATCAAGCGGATGTCATCGCGGCAGCGTGCGAGGTGGCTAAGCGACCTACTCTAGAAAGTTCGGCTGCAGTATTAGCGGCCATTCGCGCTTGGAAAGATCGGTTTTAGTGCCCAGCTTCAGCAGTAATTGTTTGGCCTTATTAGGTGCTTCGGTACTAGCGCTTCTGAGCTTGGGTGGGTGCGCAACTGGCCCATACTGGACTTCCGATACGCCTACAGGGGTAAGCACTCAAGACCAACGGGTTACTAAGGCAGCACGGATTAATTTAGACGACCAATCGGTTAGTAGTCTGCAGGCACCCAGCAATAATTTATGGATTCATATTCGTAACGGTTTTCAAATGCCAGAGTTCGATAGCCCGCTAGTAATTAAACAAACTATTTGGCTCTCGTCGCGACCCGATTATGTGCAGCGCTCGATGGCGCGTTCATCGCGGTATTTGTTTTATATTGTGCAAGAAGTGAACCAACGAGGGATGCCATCTGAGCTTGCGCTCTTACCTTTTGTCGAAAGCGCTTTTAATCCACAGGCGAAGTCGATTGCTAAGGCTTCGGGTATCTGGCAATTTATGCCCAAAACAGGTAAAGATTTTAAGTTAACCCAAAATGTTTTTCGTGATGAGCGGCGTGATGTTTTGCAATCAACCGACGCTGCTCTAGATTATTTACAGCGTCTATATAAACAATTTGGCGATTGGCAATTGGCTTTAGCAGCCTATAACTGGGGGGAGGGAAACGTGCAGCGCGCGATCCGTAAAAATCAAGCGGCAGGTTTGCCAACGACCTATAGTGATTTAACTATGCCTAATGAAACGAGAAATTATGTTCCCAAGTTAATGGCTTATCGTAACATTGTTATGAAGCCTGAGGCTTATGGCATTGTTTTACCGCAGTTAGAAAATCACCCTTATTTTGTTGCGATTGATGTAACGCGGGATATTGATGTAAACCTTGCTGCAAAGTTGGCAGAGCTACCGTTAGATGAATTTTTAAACTTAAATCCTTCGTTTAACAAACCAGTAATTTTAAGCGCTGCTAATCAACAGATCTTATTGCCGTTCATTCATGCAGAAACTTTTCAAGCAAATTTAAAACAATATCAAAAACCATTAGCATCGTGGACTGCAGTATTAATTCCTAAATCGGTATCACCCGAGCAGGCCGCTAAAGACTTAGGGGTTGATGTAGCCCAGTTACGAGAGGTCAATGGAATTCCTAGGGGGATGAGAATTAAAGGTGGATCAACGGTTTTAATTCCAAAATCTGCTAGTAAAACAGGCGATATTTCTGTGAATTTAGCCGAAAATGCTAGCCTTAATTTAGAAAAACCACCTTCACCCGCGTCGCTTAAAAAGGCTGTCAAGCCAACTAAAGCTGGGGTCAGGGCAGCCCCGACCACCCAAGGTAAATCGGCGGCTACCGCAAGTACAAAATCAGTGAAAACTACTGCCAATCAAGCCACCCCATCTAGTAACCCTGCTTCTAGTAGCAGTAAGATAGCAGTGAAATAGCAGTGAAGAACTAAGTATGCAATTTAGCCGAGGGCGCCATGTCGCAAACATCATCATATAAAACCGTACATCAAACATCGATTAGCGATCCAATTGGTTTTTGGGGAGAACAAGCAAAGTTAATTTATTGGGAAAAACCATTTGAAGAGGTTTTAGACTACTCAAACCCGCCTTTTAGTAAATGGTTTAAAGGTGGCTTAACCAATCTTTGTTACAACGCCGTCGATCGACACTTAGCCGAGCGGGGTGACCAAATTGCTTTGGCGGCAGTTTCTACTGAAATTGAGCAAGAGCGAACTTACACATTTAAAGAGTTACATGCTGAAGTAAATCGTATGGCAGCAATTCTAAAAGACAATGGCGTGACTAAGGGTGATCGGGTTTTAATTTATATGCCAATGATTGCTGAAGCGTGTTTTGCCATGCTTGCTTGCGCGCGCATTGGCGCAGTGCATTCAGTCGTGTTTGGTGGCTTTGCTTCACATAGCTTGGCAGCGCGAATTGATGATGCACAACCCAAAATGATTATTTCAGCTGATGCCGGTATGCGGATGGGTAAAGGCGTACCTTATAAACCTTTGTTAGATGAAGCAATTGTTCTAGCTGAATCGAAGCCGGCAAAGGTGTTGATTGTAAATCGAGGTTTGACCCCCTACACCCCTGTGGCTGGACGTGATTTAGATTTCGCCGCTGAACGAGAAAAGCATTTAAATGCGCAAGTACCAGTTGAGTGGGTCGATGCCACTCATCCTTCTTATATTTTATATACCTCTGGCACGACTGGCAAACCAAAAGGGGTGCAGCGTGACACTGGAGGATATGCCGTGGCCCTAACTGCGAGCATGCAGCATATTTTTTGTGGCAAGCCAGGCGAGACGATGTTTACAACTTCTGATATTGGTTGGGTAGTAGGTCATAGCTACATTATTTATGCACCACTCTTAAATGGTATGGCAACCATCATGTATGAAGGTACGCCGTTGCGACCTGATGCTGGTATTTGGTGGAGTTTAGTCGAAAAATATAAAGTCACAGTGATGTTTTCTGCGCCAACCGCAGTGCGCGTGCTCAAGAAACAAGACCCCAGTTTTTTAAAAAAATATGATTTATCGAGCTTGCGTAATTTGTTTTTGGCTGGCGAACCACTCGATGAGCCTACTGCTAATTGGATTCATAAGGCGATTAACAAACCTGTGGTGGATAACTATTGGCAAACCGAAACCGGTTGGCCTATTTTGGCGATCCAAAGTGGGGTTGAAGTGATGCCCCACAAGTTTGGTTCACCAGGTTTACCTTCCTTTGGTTACAACATGAAATTGCTCGATGACGCGACTGGCGCTGAATTGGGGGCTGATGCCAAAGGCGTAATAGCCATTGAGGGCCCCTTGCCACCGGGGTGTATGCAAACCATTTGGGGTGATGATGCGCGTTATGTGAAGACCTATTGGGAATCAATCCCTGGTAAGTTAATTTATTCGACCTTCGATTGGGGTATTAAAGATAGTGATGGTTACTTTTTCATTCTTGGGCGTACCGATGATGTGATCAATGTAGCAGGCCATCGTTTGGGAACGCGTGAAATTGAAGAAAGTCTATCGAGCCATCTGAACCTTGCAGAGGTTGCTGTAGTTGGTATTGCCGACCAGTTGAAAGGTCAAGTTGCAATTGGCTTTGCCATTCCAAAAGATGCTACGCAAACCGCAACCTTAGAAGCCGAGTTAATGAAAACTGTCGACTCGCAGTTAGGCGCTGTTGCTCGCCCAGCAAGGGTCTATATCGTCAATGCCTTACCAAAAACACGTTCAGGAAAAATTGTGCGTCGCGCTTTACAAGCCGTGGCCGAAGGGCGCGACCCGGGTGACATTAGCACGATGGAAGACCAAGCGGTTTTAATGCATATTAAAGAAGTGATTGAGCAAAAACGGAGCTAGGAAGAACGCAAGCTGGTATGATAGTAGGGTTCGTAACTCATAAATTACCCTAGCGCTTAAAGACACTCACCTCCCGCAAATTGTCCCGGGTAGGTCTTTTGGGGCGAGCAGGGTCGGATGGCAGTAGGGATTGGAGAATTTTTGTCACCCTTGCTTCCTTCTTTTCCTCCCGCAGTTTTAGCTCTCGCTGATGGCAGCATATTTTCTGGCTATAGCATTGGCGCTCCTGGTCAAACTACTGGCGAAGTCGTTTTTAACACCGCCATTACTGGCTATCAAGAAATCCTGACTGATCCCAGTTATGCAAGGCAAATTGTCACTTTAACTTATCCGCACATTGGTAATGTGGGTGTTAACGCTCAAGATGCCGAGTCGGCGCAGGTCTATGCCGCAGGGTTAGTAATTAAAGATTTATCACGGCGGGTTTCTAATTTTCGCGCTGAAGATAGCTTAGAGCATTATTTGCAAGAGGCTAAGGTTCCCGGTATTGCTGGTATCGATACCCGTAAGCTAACGCGTTTATTGCGCGACAAGGGGGCACAGTCGGGCGCCATTGTGGCCGGACGCATTGGTGATAGTGTTGAGCAACTAAGTACACAAGCATTGCAGCTAGCAAAATCGTTTGCTGGTATGACTGGGCTCGATTTAGCGCAAGTGGTTAGCACCCCATATGCTTATGAATGGCGCGAGGGTGAATGGGAGTTACATGGCCCAGTGGGTAAGCCTGCCTATCGCATGCTCGATGAAGATAGGCCGCAAAAAAATTTACGTAAATTAAAGCATGTAGTTGCCTACGACTTTGGTGTAAAGCGCAATATTTTAAGAATGCTGACTGAGCGTGGTTGCTTATTAACTGTAGTGCCTGCTAAAACGAGTGCCGCAGCAGTGTTAGCAATGAAACCCGATGGCGTATTTTTATCCAATGGACCAGGGGACCCTGAGCCATGTGATTACGCCATTGCTGCTACTAAGACCATTATTGAAGCTGGTATCCCTACCTTCGGCATTTGTTTAGGGCACCAAATTATGGGTTTAGCTGCGGGTGCAAAAACCCTCAAAATGAAATTTGGTCATCATGGTGCAAATCATCCCGTTAAAGATCTCGAGAGTGGCAAAGTCGCCATTACCTCACAAAACCATGGCTTTGCAGTAGATGCCAAAACATTACCGTCTAACGTGAGAGTAACCCACGTCTCTTTATTTGACGGTTCTTTGCAAGGTTTAGCTTGGAACGATAGGCCAGCTTTTTGTTTTCAAGGCCATCCCGAAGCTTCACCCGGACCACACGATATTGGCTATTTATTTGATCACTTTATGGATTTAATGCACGCGCCAAAGCAGCAGGAGGTTACCCGTGCCTAAGCGTAGCGATCTGCACAGTATTTTAATTATTGGTGCAGGACCAATTGTGATTGGGCAGGCATGCGAGTTTGATTACTCTGGCGCACAAGCTTGTAAAGCTTTACGTGATGAGGGCTACAAAGTAATTTTGGTAAATAGCAATCCTGCAACCATCATGACCGATCCCGATATGGCTGATGTTACTTACATTGAACCTATTACTTGGGAAGTAGTTGAGCGCATTATTGCTATTGAAAAGCCCGATGCGATTTTACCAACGATGGGCGGCCAAACTGCTTTGAACTGCGCTCTTGATTTGCACCGCCATGGAGTGTTAGAGAAATATGGTTGCGAATTAATTGGCGCCTCGCCTGAAGCGATTGATAAAGCAGAAGATCGGCAGAAATTTAAAAATGCTATGACAAAAATTGGCCTGGGTTCGGCTAAGTCGGGCATTGCACATTCCATAGAAGAGGCTTTAGCAGTGCAGCAACGCCTCCAAACTGAAACGCTGAGCGCTGGTTTTCCAGTAGTCATTCGCCCTTCATTTACGATGGGCGGTTCCGGGGGTGGCATTGCCTATAACCGTGAAGAATTTGAAGAAATTTGTAAGCGTGGTCTCGAGCTATCACCCACCAATGAATTATTAATTGAAGAATCTTTATTAGGCTGGAAAGAATTCGAAATGGAAGTGGTGCGTGATCGTGCAGACAATTGCATTATTGTTTGCTCGATTGAAAACCTCGACCCGATGGGCATTCATACCGGCGATTCGATTACCGTAGCCCCAGCGCAAACTTTAACGGATAAAGAATATCAATTGATGCGTAACGCTTCAATTGCTGTCTTACGAGAAATCGGGGTTGATACAGGTGGCTCGAACGTGCAATTTTCCATCAACCCAGTTGATGGACGCATGATCGTCATTGAAATGAATCCTCGGGTCTCGCGCTCTTCTGCCTTGGCCTCAAAAGCGACTGGCTTTCCAATTGCCAAAATTGCCGCCAAGTTAGCAGTGGGATACACCTTGGATGAGTTACAAAATGATATTACTGGTGGTGCTACACCAGCATCATTTGAGCCCACTTTAGATTATGTCGTCACAAAAATTCCGCGGTTTGCTTTCGAGAAATTTCCCCAAGCTGATTCGCGGCTAACGACCCAAATGAAATCGGTTGGTGAGGTAATGGCGATTGGGCGTACTTTCCAAGAATCATTTCAAAAAGCCTTACGTGGGCTGGAAGTTGGTGTCGATGGTCTTGATGAAAAATCGACCGAGTTAGAAGAGGTAATCCAAGAAATTGGCGAACCTGGACCAGAGCGTATTTGGTATGTAGGTGATGCTTTTCGTTTGGGCTTAGGCATTGATGAAATTTATGAAGAAACTAAAATTGATCCTTGGTTCTTAGAGCAAATTGAAGAACTGATCCTGTTAGAAGCTCAAATACGGTTACGCAAAGTTAATGATTTAAGCGCAGCCGAGTGGCGTTTTTTAAAGCAGAAAGGTTTTTCAGACCGTCGTTTGGCCCACTTATTGCAAGTCGATGCCGCAGCGGTACGGGTTACGCGTCACCGCTTAAAAGTATTTCCAGTCTATAAGCGCGTCGATACCTGCGCTGCAGAATTTTCTACTAATACCGCCTATTTATATTCTACCTATGAGGCTGAACACGGTGAATGCGAAGCTAGTCCGAGTCGGCGTGACAAGATCATGGTGTTAGGTGGGGGTCCCAATCGGATTGGCCAAGGAATTGAATTTGATTATTGCTGCGTGCATGCGGCGTTAGCAATGCGTGAAGATGGTTATGAAACCATTATGGTGAATTGCAACCCTGAAACAGTGTCTACCGATTACGATACATCTGATCGCTTGTACTTTGAGCCGCTTACTTTAGAAGACGTATTAGAAATTGTTGCCAAAGAAAAGCCTCTGGGGGTAATTGTGCAATATGGTGGGCAAACTCCGTTAAAGTTAGCGCTAGACCTAGAAGCGAATGGTGTACCGATTATTGGTACCTCACCCGATATGATTGACGCTGCTGAAGATCGCGAGCGTTTTCAAAAATTATTGCACACTTTAGGCTTACTCCAACCACCAAATCGAACTGCACGCACTGAAGACGAAGCCTTGAAATTAGCTGAAGAAATTGGTTATCCCTTGGTCGTGCGCCCTTCATATGTATTGGGTGGAAGGGCGATGGAAATCGTGCATGATGGTCGAGACCTGCAACGCTATATGCGCGAAGCAGTAAAGGTCTCACACGATTCACCAGTGCTGTTAGATCGTTTTTTAAATGACGCGATTGAATGCGATGTCGATTGCATTAGCGACGGGCAGAATGTGTTTATTGGTGCTGTGATGGAACATATCGAGCAGGCCGGAGTACATTCTGGCGACTCGGCTTGTTCATTGCCGCCTTACTCGCTGATACCTGCTACGGTGACTGAAATTAAGCGTCAAACTGCAGCGATGGCTAAAGGCCTCAATGTAGTGGGTTTAATGAATGTGCAGTTTGCGATTCAGAATGTAGCTGGTAAAGATATTATTTACGTGCTCGAAGTGAATCCACGGGCATCGCGAACTGTACCTTATGTGTCGAAGGCAACTGGTTTGCAGTTAGCCAAAATCGCTGCACGGTGTATGGTTGGCCAAACTTTAGCCCAGCAAGGAATTGTGGCTGAGGTAATTCCGACGTACTTCTCCGTTAAAGAAGCGGTCTTTCCCTTTAATAAATTTCCTGGGATTGATCCCATTTTGGGTCCAGAAATGCGCTCTACTGGCGAAGTAATGGGAGTAGGGCGTACGTTTGGCGAAGCGCTGTTTAAATCGCAATTGGGCGCAGGCATTAAATTGCCTAAAAGTGGCACTGTGGTGCTAACAGTAAAAGATAGTGATAAGGCGGTAGCGGTTGAAGTAGCACATATTTTGCATGAATTAGGCTTTCCAATGGTTGCTACCAAGGGTACCGCGGCGGCGATTACAGCGGCTGGCTTGCCAGTGCGGGTAGTTAATAAAGTGAAGGAAGGTCGCCCCCACATTGCTGACATGATTAAAAATGGGGAAATTTCTCTAGTCTTCACTACGGTCGATGAAACCCGCACTGCCATTGCCGATTCACGCTCGATTCGAACTACTGCCCAAGCCAATAATGTGACTTACTACACCACAATTAGTGCTGCCCGAGCCGTCATGGAAGGTTTATTGAGTTTTAGTAAAAGTTCAGGAAATGGTAAAGATGCCTTAGAGGTCTATTCCCTACAGGATTTACATCGCTCACTGCCATAGCTTAGAATTAGGGTTATGAGCACTATTCCACTTACTAAACTTGGCGCACAACTTCTCAAAGAAGAGTTGCAGCGCTTAAAGCATACCGATCGCCCGGCTGTGATTAATGCTATTTCTGAAGCACGCGCCCAAGGCGATCTATCCGAAAATGCCGAGTACGATGCCGCCAAAGAAAAGCAGGGGTTTATTGAGGGCCGTATTCAAGATCTTGAAAGTAAATTAGCGGCTGCGCAAATTATTGATCCTGCTAGCTTAGATGTAAATGGTCAAGTTGTTTTTGGTGCCACTGTTGATTTAGAAGATTTAGAAAATGGCACGAAGTTTACTTATCAAATTGTGGGTGATGATGAGGCTGATATTGCTGTTAATAAAATTTCCATTAGCTCACCGATTGCCCGGGCCTTAATTAGCAAAGAAGAGGGCGATGTAGTTAAAGTACAAGCGCCTGGCGGAAATCGCGAAGTTGAAATTCTTGCCGTGCGTTACATCTAAATTTATTTCAGCAATGCCGATGGTCAATGTCGTGCCAGTAAATTCAAGTTATGCCGGTGCGCAACGCCTTTTTATGGTGTTAAGTAGTTTATGGGTCGGCAGCTTGTTGACTGTTGGTTACTTGGTTGCTCCCACGATCTTTTCTCAGCCATTAGATCGCCAAGCTGCGGGCATGATTGCTGGTGCAATTTTTCGCGTAGAGGCCTATGTTAGCTTAGCATTCTCGGTGGCGCTTTTGGTTTTTGCCAATTTATTAGTGAATCGCGGCTTAAATCAATTTCGCTTAGTGCGTTGGCTATTACTTGGTATGCTTGCTTGTACTTTGTGCGCTACCTTTATTTTGATGCCTTGGCTAGAAACTATTCGTGATCAAGCTTTGCAACAAGGTATGCCAGTCATGCTATCGCCATCAGCCCCTTTGTTTAGTAGGCTACATGGCATCTCAAGTATTTTATTTTTGAGCGAAAGTGTTTTGGGTTTAGTCTTAGTTTGGCGCTTGAGCGGCAAAGAATAATGGCCTAGTTGCAGTTGTCAGCATTAGCCCAATAATTTTTTCTTGATGCTACTTTGTCGTACTTTGCGACGCTTAGGGTTAGGTGCTGGCGCGCTTAATTTGCGCGAGGTATAGCCTGCTGAAGTCCAGCCAATTTTGGATTCACGTACCGGTGCTTTTGAGCCTTTGCCGACTGCTTTAGGCGCCACACTTTTTTTTGCCGCAGTTTTGCGAACTGCCTTGAGCGCAGTGCGTGGCGCTTGAATTTTTTTCTTGGTTTTTTTAGCCGAGCGTGCAAAGGCTTCATCTTCTGCAGCAGTAGGCTTGGGGCGCCAGACCACTAGCAATTTGCCGATATGCTGAACAGGAGCGGCATGCAAAGCGTCGCAAAGCTTATCGTACATCTCGGCACGCAATTCACGATCATCACCCAGAACCCGAATTTTTATCAATTCATGGCTTTTCAAGGCTAATTGGGCTTCTTTGATGACGCTTGGGCTTAAGCCAGCGTTACCAATCATCACCACTGGATTAAGGTCGTGAGCTTTCGCTTTAAGCGATTTGCGTTGGGCAGGGGTAATAGTCAATTTAGTCATAGCTGCGATGATAGTGCATTCGATATTGCATACATTTGTACTGCTTTTAAGAAATCAGCGAAAATAGTCCATCGTGGCAAAAAATAAATTTAATAAAAGTTGGTTACAGGATCATTTAAACGACCCCTATGTGAAGATGGCCCAAAAAGATGGCTATCGCGCGCGGGCGGTATATAAACTTAAAGAAATTGATGAACAAGATCATTTAATTAAAGCGGGTATGGTGGTCATCGATTTGGGGAGTGCCCCAGGCAGTTGGTCTCAATACGTGCGCACCCGTTTAGTTGAGCTTGGCAAAAGCAATCCCAAAATTGAGTCGGGCAAGCCAGACGGCTGCATCATTGCCATTGACTTGCTGCCCATGGAAGCGATTGCTGATGTTAGTTTTATTGAAGGCGATTTTCGTGAAGACGCGGGAATTGCTGCTGTTACTGCTTTGCTTCCTGGGGGAGTAGATAGTAAGGTTGACTTAGTACTTTCTGATATGGCGCCCAATTTATCAGGGGTAGGTGTGGCTGATGCTGCCCGAATGGCCTATTTAGCCGAATTGGCGCTTGATTTTGCAGTGGCACGCTTAAAGCCAGACGGCGCCTTATTGATTAAAAGCTTTCATGGCAGTGGCTATAGCCAAATTGTGGAGGCTTTTAAGAGGGTCTTTAAAACCGTAACCCCTCGGAAGCCTAAGGCCTCGCGGGATAAATCGGCCGAAACCTTCTTATTGGGGCGCAATCTGAAGGGCACAGCGCTTAATGGCATGATTTAGGGCCAATTAACCCTAATAACAACACTAGTTTTTACTATTTATTTGTTCTAAGCCCTTGAATATAGGGAGTAGTAGAATCACATATATAGGGTAATCATGGAGTTTAGGGCAGTTATTGGGGTTTTGTAGGTATTTACTCCCGAATTAATTCGGCAAAGGTGTGCATTTGAATAGCAATATGTTCCAGAAAATTGGGGTTTGGCTCATTGTGGGCTTAGTTTTATTCACGGTTTTCAAGCAATTTGATAAACCTCGCTCACAAGAGCAGGTTACTTATTCGCAATTTATGGATGACGCCAAGGGTGGCAAAATTAAACGCGTGGATGTACAAGGCCGCACGCTTCAGGTCACCCCAAGTGATGGCATTAAGTATTCCATTATCTCGCCTGGTGATATTTGGATGGTGGGTGATTTAATGAAGTTTGGTGTGCAGGTAACTGGTAAAGCAGAAGATGAGCCAAATTTATTGGTGTCTGCTTTGTATTACCTTGGACCCACTTTACTGATTATTGGTTTTTGGTTTTTTATGATGCGCCAAATGCAAGGCGGCGGTAAGGGGGGTGCTTTTTCTTTCGGTAAATCGAAGGCACGCTTGATTGATGAAAATAGTAATACCGTAACCTTTAACGATGTGGCAGGTTGCGATGAGGCTAAAGAAGAAGTTTCTGAATTAGTCGACTTCTTAAAAGATCCGCAGAAATTTCAAAAACTGGGCGGCCGAATTCCCCATGGTATTTTGTTGGTGGGCCCTCCTGGAACAGGTAAAACATTATTGGCCCGAGCAATTGCTGGTGAAGCCAAAGTACCTTTCTTTTCCATATCAGGTTCTGACTTTGTGGAAATGTTTGTTGGCGTAGGCGCTTCGCGGGTGCGCGACATGTTTGATAACGCCAAGAAACATTCGCCATGCATTATTTTCATCGATGAAATTGATGCCGTTGGCCGTCATCGTGGTGCCGGTATGGGCGGCGGCAATGATGAGCGTGAGCAAACCCTCAACCAAATGTTAGTTGAGATGGATGGTTTTGAGAGCAATAGTGGCGTAATTGTGGTTGCTGCTACTAATCGATCAGACGTTCTCGATCGGGCACTATTACGTCCAGGTCGTTTCGACCGCCAAGTGCATGTTGGCTTACCTGACATTCGCGGACGCGAGCAAATTTTGCAAGTGCATATGCGCAAAGTACCAATTAATCCCGATGTTGATGCGGGGGTGATTGCTCGTGGCACACCTGGTTTTTCGGGGGCTGATTTAGCTAACTTAGTGAACGAGTCTGCTTTGTTTGCTGCACGGCGTAATAAGCGCTCTGTCGATATGCAAGACTTTGAGGATGCTAAAGACAAAATTTATATGGGCCCTGAGCGCAAATCAGCAGTGATGCGTGAAGAAGAGCGGCGTAATACTGCCTATCACGAATCTGGTCATGCGGTGGTGGCTAAAACGTTGCCTAAAGCCGATCCAGTGCATAAAGTAACAATCATGCCGCGCGGCATGGCTTTAGGTGTTACTTGGCAGTTGCCTGAGTTTGATCGTATTAATATGTATAAAGATCGAATGTTGGAAGAGTTGGCCATTTTGTTTGGTGGCCGTGCAGCCGAAGAGGTTTTCCTGCACTCAATGAGTACTGGCGCTTCAAATGACTTTGAGCGCGCCACGAAACTTGCGCGTGATATGGTGACACGTTATGGTATGAGTGATAGCTTGGGAACCATGGTGTATGTTGATACCGAACAAGATAATATGTTTGGGCGCATGAATGTGAAAACTGTGTCTGAAGAGACTCAACAAAAGGTAGATGCAGAAATTCGCACTCTTATTGATACTCAGTATGGTGTTGCGAAAGTTATTTTAGAGAATAATCGCGATAAAGTAGAAGCAATGGTCGCAGCCTTATTAGAGTGGGAAACCTTAGATGCTGAGCAAATTAATGACATCATGGCAGGTCGTCCACCACGGGCGCCTAAACCTCCACCAATAACCAGCGCTTTTGGAAACTCAGCTGGTGGGGCGCCAGGCCCTGCTCCCGACAATGCGCCAGCACCCGCTTAAGAAATAATTACGCTGTAATGTACGTTCAAAATCTGCCCACAGCTTGGCGCTGTGGGCGTTTTCTTTTTGACTGGCAGAAACGCATGCGCCCTTTAGTCATGGGGATTCTGAATGCTACGCCTGATTCATTTTCAGATGGGGGGCGTTTTGCTAGTCGTGATGCTGCCTTGCGCCAGGCTGAGCACATGATTACCAGTGGCGTTGATATTATCGATATTGGTGGCGAATCAACCCGCCCTGGTGCTGAAGCGGTGCCAGTGGGTATTGAGCTTGAGCGGGTACTACCGATTATTGAAGCCTTACGCGATTGTGGTACGGCCCTATCTATTGATACCTATAAGCCAGAAACAATGCTAGAGGCCTTAAAGCTAGGCGTCGATTGCGTAAACGATGTCTGGGCTCTGCGCCAACCGAGGGCATTAGAAGCTGTTCATCAGGCAGGCTGTGGGGTAGTGCTAATGCATATGCAGCGCGACCCGCAAACGATGCAATTCAATCCTGAATATTTAGACGTTGTCACGGATGTCAGATTATTTTTAGAAGAACGGGCTAAAGAAGTGGAAGCGGCAGGCCTTAGTGCCGAGCAAATTATTTTAGATCCTGGCTTTGGTTTTGGTAAAAGCCTTGAGCATAATTTACGCATGTTGCGCGAATTTGGCTCGTTTACCGAGTTGGGGTATCCAGTTTTATTGGGCATTTCCCGTAAATCGATGCTGGGTAAAATTAGCGGCAAGGAAGTCCACGAACGCTTAGCTCCAGGTATTGCAGCTACCATTATGGCGGTTGAGCAGGGCGCAGCAATAGTGCGCACCCACGATGTGCCAGAAACATTTGACGCCCTTCGCCTATGGGAAGCAGCACGGGTTTTATAATCAATCAATGAAAAAGAAATATTTCGGTACTGATGGTATTCGTGGCGAAGTGGGGCAATTCCCCATTGTCCCTGAGTTTGTTATGCGCTTAGGCTATGCCACTGGCAAAGTGCTTAGCCGAGATCTTGCCCCAGGCGAGCGCTGTTCGGTGCTGATTGGTAAAGATACGCGCATTTCTGGTTATTTACTCGAAGCCGCTCTCGAGGCGGGTTTTTCTGCTGCTGGTGTCGATGTTAGTTTATGCGGCCCAATGCCTACACCTGCAGTTGCTTATTTAACAAATGCTTTACGCCTTTCGGCAGGCATTGTCATTTCAGCTTCGCATAATCTCTATCAAGATAACGGCATTAAATTTTTCTCTGCCCATGGCGGCAAAATATCAGACGAGTTTGAGTTGGCGATTGAAGCGCTATTAGAAGAGCCAATGGGGTGTGTTAGCTCAGAGCATTTAGGTAGGGCATTTAGACTTCGTGATGCAGCTGGCCGTTATATTGAATTTTGTAAATCGACCTTTCCCAATAATTTGAATTTACGCGGTATGAAAATTGTGGTCGACTGTGCTAATGGCGCGGCTTATGATGTAGCCCCCAATGTCTTTCATGAATTAGGTGCAGAAGTGATTTCTATTGGTATTGAGCCTAATGGTCGCAATATTAATGATCAGTGTGGCGCGACTGCGCCTGCTGCTTTAATTGCTAAGGTGCGTGAGACAGGCGCCGATATCGGTATTGCTCTGGATGGCGATGCCGATCGCTTACAAATGGTCGATGCTAGTGGGCGCCTCTTTAATGGCGATGAATTACTTTATGTCTTAGCCAAAGATCGGCTCGATCGCGGCATGCAAGTTGGTGGAGTGGTAGGCACTCTCATGACAAACTTAGCAGTTGAAAATGCCCTGCGGGCTTTGGGGCTTGATTTTGAACGAGCGCAAGTTGGCGATCGTTATGTATTGGAACAGCTGAAACAAAAAAAATGGTTTTTAGGTGGTGAGGGTTCAGGCCATTTGCTGTGCTTAGACCACCATACCACTGGCGATGGCACGATTGCGGCTTTACAAGTTTTAGCCGCGATGCGCCAAAAGAAACAAAGCTTGGCACAATTGCTTAGTGCGGTAACGATTTTTCCTCAGGTACTAATTAATATTCGCACCCCAGCCAATTACCGCTGGCAAGACGACGCGCAACTCCAGGCGAAGATAACTTCTACCGAGAGCGCCTTAGGTCAGCGTGGGCGAGTTTTAATCCGCCCCTCAGGCACTGAACCGGTTTTGCGGATCATGGTAGAGGCTCAAGACGCAGCTTTAGCGAAAAGTAGCGCCGAGCAGATTGCCGCAGTCGTGCCTAAGGTAGCCTAATAAGTACTTCAAGTTATTGACTTAAATAACTGATTTATCTAAATATTTATGTAATCGGTAGATATTTACGTGCTTGTCATAAAAGGGTCATATAGAGGTCGTATTGTAGAAGGGATGATTAATATTATCCCTTCTCTTATCCTCTATTAAAGGACTCTTAAATGAATTTGTTGCTCAAAAAAGCTATCACGGTAGGTGCAGTCGTTACCTCCTCCGCCTTTTCGGTATCTGTTTTCGCACTTGATGTCACTGGCGCCGGCGCAACTTTTCCTTACCCTGTTTATGCGAAGTGGGCCGAGGCTTATAAAGCAAAAACGGGTAATGGCATGAACTACCAGTCGATTGGTTCTAGCGGCGGCATTAAGCAAATTAAGGCCAAAACCGTTGACTTTGGCGCAACTGATAACCCTGTTGCTTTCGAAGAGCTAGAAAAAGACGGCATGGTGCAGTTCCCTGCCATTATTGGTGGCGTGGTACCAGTGATTAACGTGGACGGCGTGAAGTCTGGTCAAATTAAGTTGGACGGCCCCACTTTAGCGGATATTTTTCAAGGCAACATTACCAATTGGAACGATAAGCGTATAGCCATGATGAATCCTGGAGTAAAAATTCCTGCAGGCGATATCACGGTGATTACACGTGCCGATGGCTCTGGTACTACCGCAATTTTTACTGACTATTTAGCTAAGACTAGCAAGCTTTGGAAAGATGCGGTAGGTTCGGGTGCCTCTGTAAAGTGGCCCGCAGCTTCCACAGTTGGTGGTAAGGGTAATGAAGGCGTAGCCGCTAATGTAACCAGAGTAAAAAATTCAATTGGTTATGTGGAGTACGCTTATGCTAAGAAAAATAACTTAACTTATATTGCCTTGAAAAATGTAGCAGGGCAGTATGTTGAGCCAGACGATGAAACTTTTGCCGCCGCTGCAGCCGGTACCGATTGGGCGAAGATTCCAGGAATGGGCACTTTTATTACCAACGCACCTGGCGCAAAATCATGGCCTATTACTGGCGCCTCTTTTATTTTGGTATACAAAAATCCTGAGAATAAAGCCAATGCAGCTGAAGTTTTGAAGTTCTTTGATTATGCTTTTAAAGATGGCAAGAAAATGGCTACAGACTTAGAGTATGTACCTTTGCCAGATGCCACTACCGACTTTATTCGTAAGAATGTGTTTACTAAAGTGCAAACTAAGTAATTCAGCGTAAATAGTAAGTGTCAATAGCATGCAAATTATTTAGGATTATGACGCGATGCAATTAGCAGCTTTAAATTCAGCAATGCCGTCGCCCCGAGCTATTAAGGTGGCGAAGTTACAGCGCATTCAAGATTTTCTATTTCATCGCGTGACCCAATTTTTTGCCATGCTGGTGCTATTTGCTTTACTGGGAATCATTGCCTCTTTATTAGTAAATGCTTGGCCAGCCTTGCATAAATTTGGTTTTGGTTTTTTTATTGATCCTGAGTGGGATATCGGTAAAGACAAGTTTGGCGGTTTAATTGCAATTTATGGAACAGTAGTTACTTCTTTGATTGCATTGTTAATTGCAGTACCACTGAGCTTTGGTATCGCTGTTTTTTTAACAGAAATTTGTCCAGGTTATTTGCGACGCCCTTTGGGTACAGCCGTAGAATTATTAGCCGCAGTGCCATCGATTATCTATGGCATGTTTGGCCTATTTGTTTTTGCTCCAATATTTGCCGACTATATTGAGCCTGCTTTAGCAGCCACTTTGGGTCAAATTCCTGGGGTAGGGATTCTTTTCTCTGGCCCAGCTAACGGCATTGGCATGTTGTGTGCTGGCTTAATTTTAGCGATGATGATTTTGCCTTTTATTGCCTCGGTTATGCGCGATGTGTTTGAAATAGTGCCACCTGTGATTAAAGAGTCTGCCTATGGTATTGGTTGTACTACTTGGGAAGTCGTAAGTAAAATTGTTTTCCCCTATACAAAGGCAGGGGTGATTGGCGGTATTATGCTAGGGCTTGGTCGCGCACTAG
>Ga0049085_10000230_pt1 | contig 23625 bp, 23 predicted proteins | sample GreLakmeSU08MSRF_FD_66721 | JGI IMG/M metagenome (GOLD analysis project Ga0049085, IMG submission 66721) | Freshwater lentic microbial communities from great Laurentian Lakes, MI, USA - Great Lakes metaG SU08MSRF | ecosystem: Environmental > Aquatic > Freshwater > Lake | place: Great Lakes... | reverse complement strand
TAAAGACCGCTTCAACCGATCTAATAAGGTGTTCGCGTGGATCAGTAGGGAAATCTTGGCCAGTTGCAAGAGAGATAACTTTCTTGAAACCATCACACAGCAGTTTCAAGCCTTTAACATCTAATAATTGAATATCTCCGACGCCCACCGAAGATGCAACTCGTTCTTGCACTTTATGAAACTCATCAGGTGCGATATCGCAGACTATCTTTCCGTACATCTCAATAAAGCGACGATAGGAGTCCCAAGCAAAACGTGGATTTCCTGAGGTTAGCGCAAGAGACTCTGTAACTTCGGGTGTCATACCTACGTTTAATACCGTCTCCATCATTCCTGGCATAGAAAACTTTGCACCAGAGCGCACAGATACTAAAAGAGGGTTTTCGACTCCACCGAATTTCTTACCTGCTTGTCTCTCTAAATTACTCATTGCTGCATCAATATCAGCGATTAAAGTTTTAGGAATTTGACCAGATTGCAGATACTCACGACATGCATGGGTTGTAATTGTGAACCCTGGTGGAACTGGTAGACCGATGCGAACCATCTCGGCCAGATTTGCACCTTTGCCACCCAAGAGATCCTTCTGTGACATGTCCCCAAATGTGAAAGGGTAAATCAACTGCTCGGTCATCGTTGACCTTCCTTGGATAGAGCACGAAGAGTTATGAAGCCTATCTGCCTGTTAGTGAAGCAAACGTATAGTTATTCTGGAGCGAATCGTATAGGATTGCTCTCCTATCGAGGGCTAGGGTGGGGTGTGGTCAAAAACTTCAAGCGGCAGTTTCCGCGCTATAAAGACCTGGCGCCCCTGCTCAAATTCAAGCTCCCTTCACTGCCCAGCAGAGAGCGTCGCCTATCAAAGGCCCTGACCATATGGGACTTACGTGCCTTGGCTAAAAAGAGGACGCCTAAGGGACCTTTTGACTACACCGATGGCGCTGCAGAGTCAGAAGTGACTCTGGAGCGAGCTCGGCGCGCATTTCTAGATCTTGAGTTTCGCCCAAATATTCTCCACGACGTCAAAGGCGTCTCACTTGAGTGCACCGTTCTTGGGGAGAAATTCGCAATGCCAGTTGGAATGGCACCTACTGGCTTTACACGCATGATGCACTCTGAGGGAGAAAATGCTGTTGCACGAGCTGCGGCAAAATTTGGTATTCCCTATGCCTTATCAACTCTCGGCACTACAACCATTGAAGACGTGGTGAGTGCAGCTCCCGATGGGATTAACTGGTTTCAGTTGTATATGTGGAAAGATCGTGACGCGAGCATGCAGCTGGTTGAGCGAGCTAAAAAATCTGGTGTAAAGAACTTAATTTTAACAGTTGATGTGCCTGTTGCCGGTGCACGTTATCGTGATACCCGAAATGGCTTGACAGTACCTCCCTCATTAACTGTAAAAACGCTAATTAATGCAATCCCTAAGCCTGAGTGGTGGATAAACTTTTTGACCACGCCTGCAATTTCTTTCGTCTCTATGAAAAACTGGAACGGTACTGTCGCCGAACTTCTAGATTTTATGTTTGATCCAACAATGACTTTTGAGGATCTCAAATGGATTCGAAGCCAATGGGATGATCAATTAACAGTAAAGGGCATTCAAACTATAGAGGATGCTAAGAAAGCGGCAGAGTGTGGGGCCGATGCGATTATTTTATCTAACCATGGTGGACGCCAACTAGATCGCGCACCGGTTCCTCTTCATTTACTTATAGATGTCAAGAAAGAGTTGAAGAAAGAGTTAGAGATTCACCTAGATACCGGAATCATGCATGGCGCAGACATCTTGGCTGCCATAGCCCTTGGTGCTGACTTCACTTATATCGGCCGGGCCTATCTCTATGGCCTGATGGCAGGTGGCCAAGAGGGTGTTGAACGGGCACTTACGATTCTAGGCACGGAAATGGTCCGTGCCATGAAGCTGCTCGGAGTCAATTCATTAGAAGAGCTTGAACCAAAGCATGTTCGCCTCTTGCCAACTCATGCTGGCCTTGGAACTTTACCTGGAGTCAAATAGATGAGAATTGCTCGTATGGGAGCAATTGGTAGTGAGCGGCCAGTTGTTATCGAGGGTGATGAAGCGATCTTTGTGGATTCGCTGATTAAGGATTGGTCACGCCAAGAGTTAGAACAAGGCGCCTTTGATCGCATCAAAAAGGCCAATCTCTCGACATTGCCCCGCACACCAGTAAATTCTTATCGCTTGGGCTCACCTATTAATCGCCCAACAAAAGTAATTTGCGTTGGCCTAAACTATCTAAAACATATTGCAGAGACTGGGGCTGAAACTCCTAATGAGCCTGTGATTTTTATGAAGGCACCAGACTGCGTGGTTGGCCCAGATGACGACATTGTTATTCCACCCGGAAGTACTGCAACAGATTATGAAGTAGAGCTTGCAATTGTGATTGGAAAGCGCGCGTTATATCTAGAAAATCCTGAGCAATCCCCTGATTACATTCTGGGATACACAATTAGCCAAGATGTAAGTGAGCGACACTGGCAGATAGAGCGCTCAGGTCAATGGGTTAAAGGAAAATCATTTCCTACTTTTAATCCAATTGGGCCCTCTATTGTTACTGGCGATTCAATTAATCCTCATAACTTACGTCTGTGGTGTGAAGTCGATGGTGTCATGAAGCAGGATTCAAATACCGATGATCTCCTCTTTGGCATCAATCACATTGTTTGGTATATCAGTCAATTTATGGAGCTATTTCCCGGTGACATCATTAACACGGGTACACCCTTTGGTGTAGGACTAGGCTTTAAACCACCTGTTTATCTACATGGAGGCCAGGTTGTTCGCACAGGAATTGAGGGTATTGGAGAAATAACCTCAAAGACTATTAATCACAAGCACTTACTCAATCCTTAGGTAAATCAAAGATTGCCAGAGTACTTGTAAAGCCACCATCGATTTGAATATCAGTTCCAGTAACAAAATCAGATGCACTAGATGCAAAAAAGTTGGCAATACCTGCAAAATCTGTTGGTCTACCCCATCGCCCAGCAGGAGTTCTAGAGAGAACATGCTCGGGTAAACCAGGAATAGCCCGAGTAACTGAAGTCATCTCAGTCTCGATCCAACCTGGCAAAATTGTATTTACCTGAATATTCTCAGCTCCCCATGCAGCTGCCAAGGACTTACCTAGCTGCACAACTGCACCTTTTGTGGCCGAATAAATCGGTGCAAAGCCAACTCCTTGAACACTAGTGAGTGAGCCAATCAAAATTATCTTGCCTCCCCCACGCTTTTTCATCTCTGGATAGACCAACTGCGCACAGATAAAGACTGCCTTGAGATTGATATCAATAATCTGATCAATAATTTCTTCGCTGTATTCCTCAGGACGCATTCGAATATTAATTCCAGCATTTGCAATTAAGATATCTATTCCACCAAAATCTGCAACCGTTGCTGAGGTTGCTCTTACAAGCTCACTTTTAGAAGTGACATCGACACAGTAGGACTTAGCGTTTATACCTAACTTTTCTAACTCTCGGACAGCCGCAGCACTTTTATCGATATCACGGGCCCAGATTGCGATGGTGGCACCTGATGCGGCAAGGCCCCGAGCACATCCCAAACCTATTCCCCCATTTCCGCCAGTGATAACTGCCACCTTGCCAGTTAAATCAAAGAGCGCACTAGAGGTCAACTGATTTTCCTGAATCCATAGATGTATAAAGCGCTTCAATCATTTTCAAGGTACCAATATTGTCGGCAACAGATGATCGAAGTGGTGCGCCAGTTGAGATTGTCTTCATGAGAGAGCCCATTGTTCCGATAAATGCGTCAGGAAACCATCGTGTAGTCACTGGATATGGCAACCAACCATCGGTTGGTAAGACCTGTGAATTAACCTCAAGAGTATCGACGCGGCCGTTAGGGTAGTCATATAACAAACCGAAGGTTCCACGAATAGAGCCCTTGTCTCCATCTATTCGGTATTCGGCATAATTATCTCCACCACGGTTGACATGGTTAGCATGTACAACCGATGTCACCCCACTTGCATAGAGAGCGGTAGAAATTGTTCGCGTCTCACCAATAGGAAACTGACCAGGAGTTCGCCCTGCAGCACAAAAAACAGTCTTGGCATCGCCTAAAAACCAACGAATTAGATCGTGATAGTGAATCGAATGCAACATAACTTCAAGGCGATCAAGATCTTTAGCCCAAGGCCAGAGCTCCCACGGTGTAATTAAATTTACATTTATCGAGAAGTTGCTAACGGTTCCGATCCAGCCAAGTTCAACCATTTTATGGGCTGCAGCAACACCTTCTTCAAAGCGAAGTTGTTGATTAACAGCTGCAATAATTCCAGCTTCTTTGGCTTGCTTGACCATCGCCTCACCTAGAGCAACGGTCGTGGCAAATGGCTTCTGAGCCAAGATATGTTTCTTTGCCGCTGCAACTTGAGCAAAAATCTCAGGCTGGGCATCTGCTGGAACTGCGATATCTACGATCTCCACATTTGCATCAGATAGAAGCTCGCCAAGTGTCTTATAAACGGTAGGTATACCGTGGCGCTTTGCCACATCTTGAGCTTTAGCGTTATCGGTATCAAAGATTGCAACTACCTCAAGGCCAGCCTTCTTATATGCCGGCAGGTGCGCACCATCAACTATTCCGCCAGCCCCGCAGATACCAATCCTCTTGCGATTCTGCGGCAGCACTTCCAGTAAAACTGCATTGGCCACTACATTAAATTGATCAATCATGATCTAATCCTTGACCTGGGCTGCAATATTTTCAGCTTGAGATGTTCGATAAAGAACAGTTTGAAGGTGTTCGGTATAGAGCACTAACTCTTCATTATCTGCTCGAAATATTTCATAGCTAACTCTAAATAGTCCCATATTCTCATACTTAGGGGTCTTCTCTAAAAGTGTACGCATTCCATAAATAGTGTCACCAATAAATGTTGGCTTTATAAAGCGCAATTTGTCGTAGCCATAACTAAAAGTATTGACATTATTATGAGCAAAAAGACCTAAACCGTAGCTAAATACCATCGCTCCCGGAACCAGTCGGCGCTTGAAAAGGCCCTGTTCGCGTGCCCAGATATCGTCACCAACGTATGGATGCATGTCTAGTACAAGAGAGTTAAAGAGCATGACTTCGCCCTCGGAAATGGTTCGGCGCAGAGAACGATCGACCGCTCCCACCTGATAATCCTCATAGAGCTGAACATCCTGGTTCCATACTGGAATCTCATAGCGTGCAATCGGATCTGGATTTGGATTCTTCATTTTCTTAGCCTTTCTACATCCCAAACTCTTGGCGGATTTTTTCAGTATCTTCCCCCACGTGAGGAGCACCCTTTGAACTCTTTACGGGATGCCCATCGATTCGGATCGGTGAGCGTGTGGTCTTAATTGCAATTTCTTCTGAGCCATCGATTGACCTACGGGTCACTGTTTGCGTCATATCTAGCTCTTTAAAACCATCATGAGCGATTAACTCTGGCAGGCTTAAAACTGGGGCACACCAAATATCGGCAGCATCTAAAATCTCTAACCAGTGATCAGTGCTCTGGGTTGCGAGCTGCACTGAAAGGATATTTGTAATTTCCTCCTGTTTGCTCCACCAACTCTTAGGATCTTCATACTTATTCAAATCGATACTGAGAAGTTTGCCCAAAGGTGGAATCGGTGTCATCGCTATTGCCATGTATCCATCCGATGTTTGATAGATTCCATAAGGCGCTGGAAGAAATGCATGCGCTCCACTACCTCGTTTGACTATTACGTTTGGATCAAAAAGATTAGCGGTAATAAGCTCAAACTGTAGATCTAACATTGATTCAAGCAGGCTTGATTCAACTAGACCGCCTAAACCAGTTCGTTCGCGGCGTAATAGAAGTGCAGTTATACCATGTGCTAAATGCGTTGAAGTAAAAATATCTGCGACGGCTAATCCAACTGGGACTGGCGGATCACCGGCTTTACCGTTGAGCCAAGGTAGCCCTGAGATTGATTGAGCTAACAAATCTTGTCCTGGTCGATCTTTAAATGGTCCAGTCGATCCATACCCTGTGGCACTTCCATAAATAATGCGGGGGTTTCGCTTCTTAACCTCTTCATAACCCAGGCCAAGCCGCTCAATAACTCCTGGACGAAAGTTCTGAATAATGACATCTGCCTTTTCCACTAGCTTCCATACGTCGTGCAGGTTTTGTGAGTTCTTAAGATCAGCCGCATAGCTCTCTTTATTACGATTCATCATATGAAAAGAGAGGGTGTCCCCGTCACTTGCTAGACCGGCAAATGCCAAAGTGCGGCCAATATCTCCGACACCTGGTCGCTCGATTTTAATAACTCGCGCACCCAAGTCGGCAAGTCTCATCGCTGCGACTGGTCCAGCCAAAAACTGACTAAAATCCAAAACAAGGACCCCGTCTAATGGAAGATCAGATTTTTTACTCAACGTGAAAGACCTCTGGAATTGCCGCCCACCACTCGCCTTGAGCGCGATCACTTACTGGAGTTTGTAATGGTTTGCAAACATCCCACCATTTTTGTGTCGTTGGATCTTCACCCATTTTTGCCATATCAGCATCAAAATCATTACCTACATACTCAAAGTATGAAAAAAGTAGCTCTCCATATCGATAAATTGAATAATTACGTATATTGCTCTTGGCGATTTGGGCTAATACATCCGGCCAAACAGCTGCGTGCAGGCGTTCGTATTCTGCCCGGTTTTCCGGTTTAATTCCAATTACTGAAGCAAAACGTTGCACTTGTATCTCCTTGGCTAGTTATTACAGGCTGTAGAACTTTTCGGCGGTCTTATAGCAAAGCCAATCTTGATCAGATTCCGAGAATCTAGAAATGACATCTAATTGGGCTTTCCAGACCTTCAGGTAATCTCCAGACAAGATACATACTGGCCAATCACCACCCATCATCGTACGATTCGCCCCGTAAACTTTGACTATGTGATCAACATATGGCTGCCAATCCGAATAACTCCATTCAGGCGATGATGCGGTATTAAGCCCTGATAACTTTGCATAGATATTTGGATATGTTGCGCACTCTGACATAAGTGATGCCCATGGCTCCATAACTTTGCCAGCGATATCTGGCTTTGCAAAATGATCTATCACAATCTTTAAACGAGGAAACTTCCTTGCAATGATAGGTAGATTTTTGATGTGATCGCTATTGATTGCTACATAGTCAAAGCTCAACCCAGCTTTTTCAATATGCCCGATACTCTCCAAAACTTCTGGGCGCAGAATCCACGCTGGATCTGAACCATACTTCGGATTGCTATAGTCATGTGACAAGTTTCTAAAGCCTTTTATGTAAGGGTTCTTGGCAAAGAGCTCTATTGCAGTGCGCGCTTCATTTGATCGCTCAAATGGCACCCAACCAACGACACCAATAACAAAGTCAGAGTGTGCAGCTACGTCGAGCATATAGAAAGTATCATCATACGTATCGGCTGCCTGTACAAGAATAGAGGCTGTTACGCCAGATGCCTCTATCTCAGGGGCTAGGCGCTCGGGGCTGAAATCATCGAAAAGTGGCCCATATTCAGGGGCAATCCAACTATATTCACGCTCGCTCATCATCCATAAATGTTGATGTGCATCTATTAACTTCTTCACAGCCATCACTTACACCTCTTTCTCTGTAAAATTACAGAACACCGTAGGCATCCCATACTTCTCGCACTGACTTTCCTGCAAGTAAATCCGTCAAAACACTTTTTTCGCTCTGAGCACGAGCGTTAGCTAACTCAAAGACACGATTTATATGAACCTTAGGCACTACGACAACACCATCAGCATCTGCAATTACAGCATCCCCTGGATGTACCTGTACACCACCGCATGTGACGATAGTTCCAACCGATGCAACACGCATACGCCCCTTATAGTCAATGGGGCGCATCGATGCACCAAAGACACTGAAACCCAGCCCTGCTATGGCTTCGGTGTCTCGCAATGGACCATCGCAGACCATGCCAGTTGCCCCTCGACCCTTTGCTGCTGCGCTAAATAACTCACCCCAAAAGGCTGAATACTCCTTGCCACCTGTTGCAACAACTGCTAACTGACCCGACTGCAGCCCATCAAGAAAATCAATTGCTGCACCGTAAGGATTCCTCTGATCAAACTCAGTACTTGGCTCAAATTCAATGGTTGTAGCGATTCCTGCTGCTCGCATCTCTGGGCGCAATGCACGAATTGATGAGTTCATAACATTATTACGAACGCCAACTAAATCTAAGGAGTCGCTCACCATTGCTGTGCGAACGCGTGGATCGAGAACTGACTTACTCATTATTGCTTTCGACTTACCATATAAACATGAATAAACGCCAAAACAACTTCATCTTTTTGATTCGTAACACTAACCTGCTCATCTATCATGCCATATTCATTACCGCGCTTTGGGTGTTCACGCTTCCCAACAATTTCAGCCCGAGAAGTAATAGTGTCACCAATAAATACTGGAGCGATAAAGCGCACCTTGTCATAACCATAGCTGAAAGCCACTTCATTCATCTCCCGAGCCAACTGTCCAACTGAAACGATGAGGACCAAGGTGCCATATGCCACGCGCTCACCGAATACCTGTGTTTTAGACCATTCAGCATCCATGTGATGAGGGTAGAAGTCACCTGTCTGGCCAGCATGTAGAACGATATCTGTTTCAGTAATTGTGCGACCCATACTTACTTGAACTGTGTTTAATTCATACTCCTCAAAATAGCGTTTCATTTCTTACTCCTTTATATATCTCGAGTAGAGCCCAGCAATCTGATTTACTGTGGCTTTATTGAACTTTGACTCCATAAGCACCTTATGAATTACAAGCGAGATTTGAAATTGTACATCGGGCCAACCTAACAAACGAGGCCGTACCCAAGATCGCTCGAGTGTTCGTAATGTATTGCTGTAAAAGCCGGCAGTTACTTCGTTCAGACGATGGTTCTTCCAAGCCATTAGGTTACCTGGCTGCCCTCCACTGAGCCCATATGTAGTTGACTGAATCTCTGGAAGACTGAGCAGAAGCGAAGCTCGTGAGGCAGCCGTAGGATTAGAAGTTGTACTAGAAATAGCGATACCTGCTCCGCCAATTTGAGAACCACTTGCTAGTCCATCAAAGGAAGGGACATCTTCATAAACCAAACGGTGTTTCCTAAATCCAGTATGTGAATAGTTGCTGTACCCATAGAGACAGATTCCATGGCTATAGGTATCACCACTACTTAACTCCTCTGCGATGTCAATAGGGTTACTTTTGCTACAAAAATCAGGGACTAGCGCCGCAAGCTCTACCAGCATTGAAAGAACCTCTAAAGCAGTATCTTCTTCAATAAATAGTTTGCTAGCTGCGAGAGGTGCGCCTTTTTGTGCCATCAAAGTTGCAAAAGTACTATATGCATCCACTGGCTTATATGGCCATAATAATTTCCCTGTCTTGGCAAGGTCTAAAACGTCCGACCAAAAAACTGGAGATGCATCAGACATATCTGGTCGAAATGCACTCACTTGTGCCGCAGTATCTATCGCTAGCGCCCAATGCTTCCCCTGGTAGAAGTAGGAATCATGAGAGGGTCCAACACTTGTCCTGGCCAGAATCGCTAATTCATCTGCACTTAATAACTCTTCAAATGGGAGCACTGCGCCTGCATGTACCGCATCTGGGACATGTGGATGATCAATAATCATTAAGTCATAGTCTTTATAAAACTCGGAGATGTGTTGATCGCCGAAGGCAAGTAGTGAGCGTGCATCCCAAGAAATGCTAATACCCAAGCTGGACTTGAGGAGGTCATTGGATGCGACTAGAGAATTAAGGGCCCGAGGGTGATCCCACGTCATTCCTTTTAGTTCGGTGACGGTCATCTATCCTCCAAGAATTCGGTTAATTTCATCGGCAAAGTATGTACGTATATTAATTCCTTCGTCGATGTACTTGCCGTGGTTAAAGAAACCGTGAATCATGCCGGGGCAATCTTTATAGGCTACCGATACACCCGCCGCGATTAATTTATCCCGATATGCAATCCCATCCGATCGCAGTACATCGAACTCGGCAGTAATCATTACTGTTGGAGGTAACCCAGTAAAACTCTTTGCAGCATGTGGTGCGGCATATGGGTTAGCTCGATCTGATGGAGTTATGTACTGATCCCAAAGCCACTTCATTCCGCGTTGATCAAGTCCATAATTAAGAGCGTTTGGAACATCTGGAGAATCCACAAACTCTGGTCCGTTACATGGGTATACAAGCCACTGATAAGCCAATTTGACTGTGCCCCGATCTCGAGCTGCTAATGCAACGGCAGATGCCAAATTCCCACCTGCACTATCGCCGCCTACTCCAATCTTCGCAGTATTTATGTTGAGCTCTTTGGAATGAGCAACAACCCATTCAAGGCCCTCATAACAATCATTAAAGGGGATAGGGAATTTATGCTCGGGAGCTTTCTGGTAATTAATAGAGATAATTACAGAGTTTATCTTTTCGGCCATGTCACCTAATTGGGCATCATATTTGCCAACAGAATTAAAGACCCAGCCCCCTCCATGAAAATAAACTAATGCGCTAAATGGACCAGAGCCTTGTGGTATATAGATATGTATTGGAATATCGGCCGTGCTAGAAGTAAAGAAAGCATCTCGAATTGCAACACGTGGGTTGAGCGCTCCACCTAAATCTGGTTCTGCATGCGAATAGCAGCGCGCCACATAAATTCCTTGATCGACTAAATGTGGCAAACCCGCAGCCGCTCCCCGGGCTAAAAACGCCTCTGCTTGATGATGTATTGGCATAGGCAGCGCTCTACGATTCTAAATAACTGTCTGCAAGGTCTCGCCAGACATGTTCTGGAATGAGAGTGTCAAAGGCAGCCGTGTTATCAATGACTTCTTGACTGCTCCTGCAACCAACGAGGACGCCTTTGACGCTGGGATGACGTAGAGGAAATTGCAACGCCGCGCTCGTCAAAGAAATTCCATAACTATCCACAATGTCTTTTATCTTCAATGCCTTTGCGAGCATCTGAGGAGACGCCGGGGCATAATCAAATGTTGCCCCAACAACAGGATTTGCCAGAATTCCAGAGTTCAAAACCCCGGCGGCAATAATATCGACGCCTCGCTTTAGCGCTGCCGGTAAGAGATCCTCTGCAGCAGATTGATCAAGGAGCGTGTATCGACCGGCAATCAAAACCATATCAATATCTGTTTCATTTACGAAACGAGTTGAAATTGCGCTCTCGTTCATTCCAACACCAATTGCCTTGATAAGACCTTCATTACGCATTTTTTCCAACGCTGGATAAGCCTCTTCAATACATTGATCGATATAGCTTAGATTTTCGGGGTCATGAATATAAACAATATCAACATGATCCATCTCAAGTCGTTCGAGACTCTCGTTTATAGATCGCTCTACCCCAGATGCTGAATAATCTAACTGTCTAACAACACTCGTATCGGAATCAGCAAACTCGAAATCCAGGATATCAACAGCTGGTATCAATAATCTTCCAATTTTCGTGGATAGATGAAAATTATTTTTATTTGAAAGTGCCTTAGCCAAACGTCTCTCTCCACTGCCTTTACCGTAATGTGGCGCTGTATCTATGTAGGTAATGCCAAGATGAAGTGCCGTTTCGACCGTTGATATTGCATCTTCGTCAGTCATTGACGTGTAAAGACCTCCAAAAGTTGCCGTACCTAATCCAAACTGGGAAATCTCTAAACCAGTTCTTAGTTTTACTAATGTGTCGTGATACATAATTACTCTTTGATTGACCCTGAGAGCATTCCCCGGACGAGACGTTTTTGGGAAATCATAAAAACAATCATGATTGGAAGTGCGATAAGGACACCTGCTAATGCAATCTCTGGCTTATAAATTGGTACAGACGTGGCACCCACAGATGGATTAATTGCTGGAGTAGCAGAAAAAAGAAAGCCTAGCCCTATTGGAAGTGTGTAGTTCACGCTCGAAGGAAGAAGTATGTACGGCAAAAAGTAATTCGCCCAGTTGCCAATAAAAGCAAAAAATGCCAGTAATGAAACTAGTGGCCATGAAAGTGGAAGGGCAATTTTCGTAAAAAGTTTAAAATCATTACAACCATCAATACGACCAGCTTCATAAAGTTCTCGTGGGATTGTAGTTGTGAAATAGATATAAGATAAAAATACTCCGAAAGGATATAGTGATGAAACAAATATTACTGCAAGAGGGTTATCCATCAAACTCAACTTATCCACTAAAACAAAGACTGGGACTACAAGTGCCATTGGTGGTACAAGCATTGTGATGAGAGTCGAAATCAAAATTGACTTCTTGAACTTAATACTTGAGGCTGAAAGTGCAAAGCCTGCTAAAGTTGCTGTAACAGTCGCAATAATTACAATAGTGACTGTATACCAAATGGAATTAAGTAGCCATCTAAAAATTACACCTTCATCAAAAAATTGTAGGTTATCCCAAGCATTTTTATAACCACTAAACTGACCAAAAGAAAGTGCATGACGATTAGTAACATCAGCATCATTTTTTGATGGAGTAACTAATAGCCAAATCATTGGAATAATGCTAACAAATGCAAAAAAAATTAACCAAGCATTGATAAAAAATCCAGCAATAGGGTTTTCCTGACGTAATTTAGAGCTCTTAAAATATTTAGTGAGCATGGACATCTACTTCTCTCCTTTCTTGGATGTTACTTCAGCCTCTTCAAACATGTCAGTCTTAAAGATAACAATGAGGGCTCCCAGTAAACTTGGAAACAGGAGCAGCAACGAAAGCGCTGCCGCTCCGCCAAAATCACCGGTGGTGAAGGCTAATTCAAATGAAAGTTGATCCAGTGACCATGCTTCCGCAATCCCTTGGTAGGCGCCTTTGTTCAACAATTCGGGTTCAACAAATAACTGAAGACCTCCGGCAAAAATGAGAACTCCCATATAAATAATGTATTTTTTGATCAAAGGAAGTTTGATTCGGAAAGCAAGTTGAAGAGCCGAGCACCCATCTACACGCGCTGCCTCTATCACTTCAGTCGATATGCCTTGTAGCGAACCATACTGAATCAAAATCCAGTAGCCGCACACCGCAAAAAAAGCCATTAAAGCGAAAATGAAGACCAGATTCTTGGTCTGCCAAATCTGAGTATTTGAAGTTAAGTGGAAAAATTTTAAAGGTCCCTTAAAAGGGCTTATGGTAGGTTGCAAAATTGCATACCAAACTAGGACTGCCACAGGCCCGGAAATGGCGGCAGGAATGATGTAAGCGAGGCGTAAATACTTCTTCCACCGAGAGATTTTTAGATCAAGCATCAGTGCCATTCCAATCACAAAAATTATTGTTAGAGGAACAAAAATCGCCATAAAACCTAATACGTGCCTGACCGCTGGCAAGAATCTAAAGTCATGTAGCACGATATTAAAAGCATCCCATCCACCATCTGGGTTAGTGCGAGACTCATGTGGCACTTCCAGGATTGCCATCACAACTGGAATAGCACCAAAAATTAGTAGTAGTAAAAGATACGGCGCCAGCATCAACCACATATGTAAGTTCTTAAATCGATGTCCAAAGTGCTTTTTCATTATTTGTTCCTAAATTCTCTCAGAATTTTTTATAAACTTTCGCCTTTGGCAATGGTATGAATAGATATAACCAAGTTAGCCGTTGAGGCGGCTAACTTGGTTATATCGTTGAACTAATTACTGAGTAACTTTGTATCCTACTTGCTTTGCGAGATTAGTTACATAGGTTGCGAAAGCGTCCAAAGCAGTTTGTGCCTTCAGAGTTTTTCTCAACTCATTCGAATGAGTGCCTTCCATGGCAGCATTTGAATCGTAGCTCACTGGTTTTTCTAGAGGAAAGATCTTCGTTGACTGCTCAAGCATCGCTGGATACGGATCTTCTGAATAATACTTATCCGCAGAGATCTTTGCTTTCCACAGAGCATTACCCTTCTTAGAGGCCGGGAATGTAGGGGCACCTGTCGAGCCATCAGGATTCTTTACTGTGACAACATTTCGCTTGTCACTAACCATAAAGATCGCAAATGCCAGAGCTTCCTTTGGATACTTTGAATGAGGTGAAACTGTGTAAATTCCGCCGCCCCATTCGCCTGAGTAGTTGACTTTTTCACCAGCCCACATAGGCATTGCTTTAGCTGTTATCTGTCCAGCAGGAACAGCCCATGATTCAGCAGGACGAATAACGAACTCGCCGAACCATGATGGTCCGATAGTCATTACAACCTTGTTAGGTTTTCCATACTTGGCAAGAAATTCGGCATCCCAAGGGGCTTCGGTAGATAGAACCCCGGAGTCAATCATTGGCTGTACTAGTGCGGTTGCACGAGTGCACTTAGAATCTTTGGGAGAAATCTTTACAACATTGGCACCTGTCGCTTGATTGACCGGACATTGTGATGGCCAAAGAAATGACGAATACATACCTAGGTTACCAAGAGATCCGAGTGAATATCCTGGATGATTCTTTGCAATATCTGCGCCAATTTTGGCGAAGTCATCCATTGTCTTTGGAACCGTATACCCGAAATCTTTCATTAACTTTGTGTTAACCCACAGTACTGTTTGTGCTAGGTCATTCTTGACGCAATAAGTCTTACCATCAGATCCACGGCACCAGGAGTTTCCATCCTTCATATCAGCCCAAAAAGAGGCAGGTGCATACTTATCAAGTTGAAGCACATTATTTGCGCCTTGCAGTACTGCCACGTCGTTTGGGTTGCCAAATACTACGTCAGGCCAACCCTTCTTTACTCGATTAAAGAGTGCAACTTTCTGGACTAGGTCTGCAACATCGTGAAGCTCAACTTTGACATTGACCTTACCCTTCATGATCTGTGCATAGAGTTTTGCTCCAGGTAGTCGAGGAGCATCTGCCCATATGGTGATGCTTGGAATTGCTGCCTGTGTCGGCATTGCGGTGAGAGTTGCACCAACAACTGCTACAGCACCAGCTACGGCAACCCATGAGTACTTCTTCTTCAAGGTATCCCCCATTTCGTTTCTGGTGTCTGCAAGGTCTTGCCGACTGGACCAGTTGCATAGATACTAGGGTGTGAAATACTATTTCGTATAGTATTTCCGAAAAGATTTTTTGGGGTTTCTGGAGCTACCAAGGTAGGTGTAGTAAGCGTTATAAAGAAGTTATAAACCAGGTCAGGAAGGGGTAGGCAGGCATGAAGATAACCAATGTCCATGTTGTGCTTGTAGAAAACCCTGGCTTTAGCCCGGCCTTTGTATGGCGCAAGAATCTACCTGGCTCTGATCCTGCCACCACCGGTGGGTGGCTGGTCATCGAAACCGATGCCGGTATTACTGGATTCGCCTCGGCTCCACGAGGTGTAATTTTGAAGGACTATGTAGATCGGCGATTTAGAGCCGAGTTAATCGGGCAAGACCCTCTTCAACGCGAATATCTATGGGAGCGTGTGTGGGAGCTCGATCGAATAGAGAGATTTGCTCCTAATATGGCACATATTATTGATGTTGCCCTATGGGATATCGCCGGAAAACAAGCTGCACTGCCGATTTATAAACTACTCGGCGGCTTTCGTGAGTCGATTCAGGCCTACGCATCAACTGTTACCTATTCGAGTATTGAAGAATTTTTAGATATCGCCGATCAGTGCCTCTCTCTTGGCTATCCAGCAATTAAACTCCATGCTTTTGGAGATGCAAAAAAGGATGCATTACTAGCTCAGAGATTGCGCGCTCATGTAGGTGATGAAATCCCACTCATGTATGACGGATCTGCTGGATTTGATTTAACCGATGCTGTCTTTTTGGGTCATGCACTGGATGACGCAGGATTTGCTTGGTATGAAGAGCCAATGCGTGAATTTAGCGTGACCGCATATAAGTGGTTGGGCCAACGCGTGCGAATTCCACTCTTACTTGGAGAGGTCACCGATGGCGCACATATGAGCGCAGGAGATTTTGCTGCAACGGGTGTGGCATCGGCGCTTCGCGTAAGTACATTTTTGCGCGGTGGATTTACCGGAGCAATGCGAATTGCCCATTTAGCCGATGCCTATCACTTGCGTGCAGAGGTACATGGAATGGGTCTTGAAAGTTTGCATCTCTGCATGGCTATCAAGAACAATACGTATTACGAATCTCTCGTTTGGGGAAATCCGACTACTCGTGAGTCCTTTGTTGATAGCCAAGGCTTAGTTCATGCCCCAACCGACCCAGGAGTGGGTTATGAGGGCCAGTGGGTTAATAATGGGATTCCGCTTGGTTTAGAGAGATTTGTGAAGTAGATCATGACAAAGATAGTTTCATACGAGAGTTTCGATGTTCGATTCCCAACTTCGACGATGCTTGATGGCTCCGATGCTATGAATCCCGACCCTGATTATTCGGCCGCTTATCTCCGCTTCAAAACAGATAGTTCAGTCACAGGTGAATCATTAGTTTTCTCACTTGGCCGTGGTACTGATGTTCAAATTGCCGCCCTTTCTATTGTTGCCAAAAAAATGGTCGGAAGAGATGTCGATCAAGCATTCACAAATATCGGTGACATTGCGCGCGAACTCAGTAGTGATAGCCAATTAAGATGGCACGGGGCTGATTCTGGAGTCTTCCATATGGCAATCGGTGGCACACTTAACGCACTTTGGGATCTCTTTGCAAAAGTAAAAGGCGTGCCACTGTGGAAATTACTTTCGGATATGACTCCAGAAGAAATTGTGGCTGCAATTGATTTTCGCTACATAAAAGATGCTCTGACGCCAGCAGAGGCCTTAGAGATATTGAAGCGAGGCGAGGATTCAAAAGTCAACAATGAAAAGAAATTGAGAGAGATTGGAGTTCCTGCTTATACAACGACTCCTGGATGGCTGGGCTATAGTGATGAGAAAATGCTAAGGCTTAGTGCTCAAGCAAAAGCAGATGGTTTCAGTTTAATTAAATATAAATGTGGCAAATCCATAGCTGAAGATCAGCGCCGCTTAGGCAAAGTCCGCGAATTACTTGGACCGGACTTTGGAATCGCTGTGGATGCCAATCAAGTCTGGGATGTTGAAACCGCAATAACTTGGATTAAGGCCCTTGCTCCGTACAAACTTCGTTGGGTCGAAGAGCCAACTCACCCAGAAGACATTCTGGCACATGCCCGCATCGCACAAGCAATAGCTCCTACACCAATTGCAACTGGTGAAATGGCAAACAACCGAATAATCTTTAAACAACTCTTACAGGCAAATGCAGTCTCCGTAATGCAGATTGATGCCACTCGAGTTGCTGGCGTCAATGAGAATTTGGCAAATATTCTAATGGCGGCAAAGTTTGACATTCCAATCTGTCCTCATGCTGGCGGAGTGGGTCTTTGTGAACTCGTACAACATCTTGCTTTCTTTGATGTAGTTGCGGTCACTGGACACCATGATGCACGTGTAATTGAATATGTGGATCATCTTCATGAACACTTTCTTGAACCTGTAGCGATTTCAAAGGGCCATTACATGCCACCTGTGCTTCCAGGCGCTGGTGCCCACATGCACCAATCAAGTATTGATACATATGTATTCCCATCAGGGGACTACTGGATGAATGGAGGAAACACATGAGCGCTGAGTTCAAAGGACTCACAGCCGTAGTAACTGGAGCAGGTTCCGGTATTGGCCTGGCAGTTGCTCGAGCCTTACATTCGCAGGGTGCTCATGTCTTTGGATTAGATCTGCAACAAGGGGCGATGTCAGATTTTGCGACATGGATTTCCTGTGATGTAGGTGATGTGGCGCGAGTAAAATCTGCTTTTGAAGAGATAGCAAAGTCAACCGACACTATTGATGTATTGGCAAATAATGCAGGTATTGGTGCCGTAGGAACCGTTGAAGATGCAACTGACGAAGAGTGGCATCGAGTACTCAATGTAAATGTTGTTGGAATTAGCCGTATAACAGCGGCAGCTATGCCATTTCTTCGAAATAGTAAATCTGCATCTATCGTCAATACGTGCTCTATTGCAGCAACCGTTGGACTACCAAATCGTGCGGTTTACTCGGCTAGTAAAGGCGCGGTGATGTCTTTAACTCTTGCAATGGCTGCCGACGTGGTGAAGGAAAAGATTCGTGTAAACTGCGTAAATCCAGGCACAGCAGATACTCCGTGGGTAGAGCGCCTCTTATCACAGGCAAAAGACCCGAGCGCCGAGCGCCAATATCTCGAAGCTAGGCAGCCCTTAGGTCGGCTAGTATCAGCTGATGAAGTTGCTAGTGCAATTCTCTATCTAGCAAGTCCACAGCAAGGCTCTACTACTGGAACCATTCTTGCCGTTGATGGCGGCATGAATGGACTTCGGCTTCCAAAGTAGAGGGAATTGCTACAAAGACCGGGGGTAGAAATGGCAAAGAAAAAAGTTGCTGCGTCAAAAGCTAAGCGCTCTCCTCGTCGCTCAGTTCTCTCCGATGAGATATACGACATGATCAAGGCGATGATATTTGAGCATGAAATCGCGCCAGGTTCACGTGTGAATATTGATGCCCTTGCTGTCGAACTTGAAGTCTCACAGACTCCAGTACGCGAAGCCCTTGCCCGCCTGGAGTCCGATGGACTCATCGCAAAGGAGCCACTCAAGGGCTACACCGCAACTGAACTCCTTACCATGGAAGAGTTCAACGATCTCTTTCATTTTAGATTACTGATCGAACCTTGGGCTGCAGAGCAGGCAGCGATAAAGATCGATGCCACTGGAAAGGCTGCGCTCAAAGGTGAAATGCAAAGTGCAAAAGCCTCAATCAAGTTTAAAGTTGATGACCAGTTTCAGGCATTAACAGAGCATGATGCTCGCTTTCATACATTGATTGCACACATCTCAGGAAGTAGTTCGGTTGCAAATGCTTTTGAGCGCACGCATTGTCATCTTCATTTATTTCGCCTTTTCATGGCAAACAAACTTCATCTAATTGAAAATGAATCAAGGACTCAATTTGTTCAGGATTTATTTGAGCAGTATTATCATTCTGGCTCCGGGCAGTTAGCGATTAAGGAGCATGATGCAATTGCCACAGCAATACTTGAGCAGAATCCTAAGGCGGCACGCACCGCCATGCACTCCCATATTGAGTCATCACTCAAGCGCTTCTCGCCCTCGGTAAAGGCAGTAAATAAGAGATAAGGCACCCTTCTACTCTTGACATACGGTTATGGGTGGGGCTAATTTATCCTATAGGATTTTTGGAAATGGGGACGATCGATGAGCACTTCAGTTATTAAAGAGATTGAGGTTCGAGCTTGTCGCGGGGGCGATGAGCTCAACTCTCTCGATGCAGTCGATGCTATTCGACTTCCCGGTGGCTCGCGCCCAGATTTCACTGTCATCACAATTACCACTGAGGATGGTGTGAAAGGCACCTCCTTTGGCTTCGGTGCACTCGATGCAAAGGCGGCAGCTGCTGCTATGTCTCAAGTTAAGCCATTCTTTATTGGCCGTAGCGCACATAGTTCGGCGAAGAATATGAAGGATTTTGAACTCTTTGATCGTCGTTGGAATCACGTACCAATCTATGCATACGCACCCTTTGATAATGCATGTTGGGACATCGTTGGAAAGATGGCTCACCAACCCGTTTACAAACTACTCGGTGCCGCCCGTGAAAAAGTTCCGTTATATGTCTCTTCAATGTTTCTACCCGGCCCAGAAGATTATGCAAAACAAGCACTAGAGGTTAAGGCCAAGGGATATAAAGGTTACAAACTTCACCCACCAGGGGGCTTGGACTTGGATATTGCTTGTTATCGCGCTGTACGCAAAGCCGTTGGTGATGATTTTACTCTAATGGCAGATCCAGTAATTATGGCATCTTATGAAGAGGCGTTAAAGGCAGGACGCGAACTTGAACGCCTTGGGTATAAGTGGCTAGAAGAACCATTACTTGATGTCAATCTCAACGGTCTAAAGAAACTTCGTGAAAAATTAGATATTCCAATTTGTGGAACTGAAGTCATAGCAGGAAATCACTACAGCGTTGCTCACTGCATTAAAGAAGGAATCGTCGATATAGTGCGCACCGATGTTTCATGGCGAGCGGGAATCACAGCTGTAATGAAGACGGCGCACTTGGCTGAGGCCCATGGAGTTCAATGCGAGCTGCATACAACTATTTATCATGGCCTCGAGCAGGTCCAACTTCATCCATCCCTTGCAATCAGTAACTGTGAGTTCTTTGAAACTCTCTACCCGTTTGATGACTTTCAATTTGGTACAAAAAGCCAGCTCAATATCGTTGATGGCTACGTCATGGCACCAACTGGTGAAGGTCTATGCATCGACTATGACTGGGATTTCATCGACAAGCACACTGTCGCCGTTCTCTAACGCAGTGGGCCAGCCACAATGTTTATAAGCGGCTCTCCAGTTGCAAATCGCTCTAATTGACTCTCAATAAGTGTGCGCACGCGCGGATTAAATGCAGCTGAGTCCCCACCGACATGTGGCGTAATGATTATGTTTGGCGCACTCCATAATGGGTGACCTTTTGGTAGTGGTTCTGGATCCGTAACATCCAGAGCCGCGCTGATATGCCCACGATTTAAAGCATCAACTAAGGCGGCCGTATCAACAATTCCCCCTCGAGCCACATTGACTAGGGTTGCACCCTCCTTCATCGAATCAATTCTTGATTGATTCATCAAGTGATACGACTGTCTTGTCAAGGGAAGAATCAAAATTACAACATCTAACGTTGGCAATAACATATCAAAGTCATCCATGGTCCTAGATGTTCCCCTTCCGCTTCGACTAAAGCCAATGACCTCAACATCAAATACTTCTAGCTGACGGGCAATCAGAGAGCCGATAGATCCTGTGCCAACAACTCCCACGCGTGAATCAGCCAAGGCGTTGTGTCTCTCATGTATCCACTCCCCCCTATCTTGATTGCTCATAAAGGTTGCAAAGCCCCGTCTGGCACTAATTGTTAATCCAATAGCTAGCTCGGCAGTGGAGACATCGTGAACACCTCGCGCGTTACACAAGGTGACCCCTTTGGGAAGAATCTCAAGTACATCATCTACTCCAGCATTTGGGCTTTGAATAACTTGGAGTGATGACATTTTTGCAATTGATTCAAGGGCTCGTGCCCCGGACATATAGGGCGGAACATAAAAAGTGATCTTTGAAAGATCATCCTCCTGTGGAAATTCACCATTTATGGGCAAGGTTTTCAGTGAACTCGGGATTCGTAAATCTGAAAACTCAGCCCAAATCATTTTTCTACCGTTCAAAATTCTCTGCTGGTCGACCCTTGATCAATTGGTCCCAATCCCCTAGCGCAGAGAACGGCGTTTCATAACTTGGGGTGTTCACATATCGCTCAACGGTGAAAGTTAAAGTTGCACCCGCCTGAGCCCCTAAGTTGATTTCAAACCATTTTGATCCGATTTCATGTCGCTCACTATCACATGAATCAAGTTCAACTACGACTGATATAAATCTATGTTCACCAAATGCACCGGCTTGTACCACCAACGACCTCGATGTAGTTGTACTCGTATTTGCAATCTTCATTCCAATAGTGGTCGCTGTTAAGGAATCTACGATTGCGCCAATATCTGTAGGTAAGCCAGGACGTTGCAGTTCGCCATCAAAGAAGCGCACTTTCCCATGTTGTAATCCCCCATGAGAGATATGCATAGGTGCACCCATTGTCAACTGTGCCAAACCTTCGAAATAGATTGGGCTGAACTCTTGCCATGCATGTATTTGATAACCGTCGATTCGTAGATCTAGGCCAACAACTTCATCCGCAGTTGCAGGATCATATGTATCCCAGCCCCGTGGATCGCCAGTCTTCGAGCGCATCTTTCGAAGCTGCGTGTTGATTAACTCGATATTCGCCTGCAAGATTTGAACTGGATAGTTAGGTAGCTCGCCTTGAATAAATTGGAACCAGGGCAGAGTATTTGCAATGTAATGCTTAGTGTCTCGACCTGTTAACGAATCACTCCCTGATACCCCTGGAATTACAATGGTATTCCAGTCATTATCGCGTGGTAACTGAGTGATTCGCGCTAGGTCCTGATCGGCCATAGATGAAGTCCATAAATAGATCATGTGTCGTGGAGATGGAGTTCGATAATCGCCCCAACCCGCATCGAAGTGACGATGGGGAACTTTGATGACTCCATCCTCTTCTTTTCGAAGTGACCAGATAAGGTCAAATTGTGATCGTGCTAAATCTAAATGGCTGTAATCACCAGTTAATAGCACTGCATTCATCGCCGCATTAGTCAGAGGCTCCATAATCGTCATGAATCCATGTGGCCACCGCCATCCGTAATAGCCACCCCACCACTTACCATCGTTGTACTCACCAATTTTTCCAGAGAGTCCAATATTGTCGGGCATGATTCCATTATTTGTCGCGGTGCGTTCTTTCCATGCACCGAGATAGGTAAGAACCCAATCTTTCAATCGATTCTCACTTGAATACATAAAGGCATGCGTCATCAGTGAGGTTGCATTGAGATTAAGTGGAACATCTCCACGATTCATTCGCTCATTCATCTTCTTGATTAGATCGTCATAGACTTGCGGATCTGACCAATGACAGCGCATAGTTGAAAAATCAGTTTTAACAATATCTTCATAAGGCGCTAAGTAGTCATCAAGCACGGTGCGGTGAGTCTGCCAATCCTCATGTGTAACTACCTGTCGTGGACCACGGCTACCAGTCAACGGCGAGAGAATCATTTTCTTATCGCCATCCCAATTTTTCGCTTCAGCATCTAGTCCGGTATACATGTCTGAGAAACGCTTAGCTCGCTGGCGATCTATCAATGAATCGGGTTTAGTTAGGCCAAAAAAGTAGTGATAGAGATAGCCTTCACCGTGATGCATCCAGTCGTAATAGCCATCAAACTCTCGGTAAATCTGGCCGTATGCAGTCCATTGAATGGTGATTGCATCCCACATTTTGCGTGCAAGTACATAGACCTCTTCGCTTCCACCCATCGAATACAAAAGTGCAAGGTACATAAACGCTTCGTACGGATCATCTGAGCCATCCATGCTGCCCCATGTATCGCGCCAGATTAGTGAGCCATCGGCGCGGGTATATCGAGCCACGAACTCTGGTGCTGCTGCATTGAGTTTTTCGATGATTTCTCGCTCAAGAATTGCCCACTCAGGTGTCGAAATTTTGTGACCAATTGCTATGGACTTAATTGGCTGCACCATGTTCAAAATCCTATAGGAGATTGGTGAGTTGTGCGCCAGCTTCAATAAGGTATCTCTCTGGATTATTCATTGCAATCGCAGAACTACCGGCAATCATAGATAGTGATACTCCCCCAAGAGAGGTAGAGGGAAAATCACCTTCAACAGATCCAACGCAGAATGCAATTGATACTCCAGCTTTTTTAGCGCACTCACTAATATGGTCAACTACTTTGCCGTGAAAACTTTGGTCATCTAATCGCCCTTCACCCGTTATCACTAAATCAGCATCTGCCATCGCCAAATCTAATCCGCACAACTCTGCAATCTTTGCAGCACCGTTTTCAATCTTTGCACCCCATAGTGCGCAAAGACCAAAGGCACTTCCCCCTGCTGCCCCACTACCAGGAGTATCTAACTTGC
>Ga0049085_10000227_pt1 | contig 23784 bp, 24 predicted proteins | sample GreLakmeSU08MSRF_FD_66721 | JGI IMG/M metagenome (GOLD analysis project Ga0049085, IMG submission 66721) | Freshwater lentic microbial communities from great Laurentian Lakes, MI, USA - Great Lakes metaG SU08MSRF | ecosystem: Environmental > Aquatic > Freshwater > Lake | place: Great Lakes... | reverse complement strand
ACTCATTATCAGGTAGAGTGCAACCAGTGACCGCTTCGTCGACCCATCACCACCACTCCGCCTCCCCCATCTGGGAGGCGCATGCGCGCGCGGCACTCGCAGCCCAGGGCTCGCGTGCGGGCGGCGCACGCCAACTCGTCATCGCCGCGCTTGCCGGCCAGGCTTGCTGCGCGAGCGCACAAGAGATCCACGCCCAAATCGCGGCCACTGGTGGAGCCACCGGCATCGCCAGCGTCTACCGCACGCTCGACCTCCTCCACGGCCTGTCGCTCATCACCCGCATCGACACCGGCGATGGGGTTGCTCGCTTCGAACCTGCTCATCCCGACGGCGCGCATCACCATCACCTCGTCTGCGACACGTGCGGCAGCGTCGAGGCCTTCCACGACGACGCCCTCGAGACGGTCATCCACACCGTCGCCGACCGAGTCGACTTTCGCGTTGACGCGCACGACGTCGTGCTTCGCGGCGCCTGTCGCAGCTGCCGCTAGGTGCCCTCACAACGACGACGGGCCGAGGATTTCTCCCCGGCCCGCAACATCGTTACCTTGACGCGAGAACTACTCGCTGACCTCGACCAGATCTGCCGGTGGCGCATCGGGCGTCGGCGGAACGATGTCCATCGAGACCTCGTCCGTGCCCTCCTTGCGATCCACGAGGATCGTCGAGCCATGCTGCATCTGCTGCGCGAGCACGAAATCGGCCAACGGGTCTTCGAGGATGCGCTGGATCGCACGGCGCAACGGCCGGGCACCCATCGCGGGGTCGTACCCCTCTTGGACCAGCAGTTCCTTCGCGGTCTCCGTGAGTTCGATCGCGACCCCGTGGACCTCGAGCTGCTCGCGGAGGCGATTCAGCATGAAGTCAACGATGTGCAGGATCTGCTCACGCGACAGCTTATGGAAGACGATCACTTCGTCGATACGGTTGAGCAGCTCCGGGCGGAAGACGCGCTTCAGCTCGGTCATGATCTTGCCCTTCATATCCTCGTAGGACTGGCCACTCTCGTCGTCCGCCTGCGAGAAACCGAAGTTTTGGTTCTTCGCGATCGTGGCTGCGCCAATGTTCGACGTCATGATCACGATCGTGTTGCGGAAGTCGACCTTACGTCCCTGCGAGTCCGTCAAGTTGCCCTCTTCGAGAACCTGCAAGAGGATGTTGAAGACGTCGGGGTGGGCCTTCTCGATCTCGTCGAGGAGCACCACCGAGTACGGCTTACGACGCACGGCCTCTGTCAGCTGACCACCCTCGTCGTACCCGATGTAGCCGGGCGGCGAACCGACGAGACGCGAGACAGAATGCTTCTCCATGTACTCGGACATGTCGACCTGGATCATCGCGCCGTCGTCACCGAAGAGGAACTGAGCGAGCGTACGGGCGAGCTCGGTCTTGCCGACACCCGAGGGGCCAAGGAAGATGAAGGAGCCCGACGGGCGCTTCGGATCCTTGATACCGGCACGGGCGCGACGGATCGCGCGCGAGACGGCAGCGATTGCCACGTCCTGGCCGATCACGCGCTTGTGGAGTTCTTCCTCCATACGGATCAGCTTTTGCGTTTCGGCCTCGGTCAGCTTGAAGACAGGGATGCCGGTCCACATCGAGACGATGTCGGCGATCTCTTCCTCGCCGATCGACGGCTGCTCGGCAGCGCCTTCGCCCTCGGACCAGCTCTCCTCGGCCTCGCGCTTGTCGTTCGAGAGCTTGCGCTCCTGATCGCGCAGGTTGGCGGCCGCTTCGAAGTCCTGGCCTTCGATCGCGGTCTCCTTCTCCTTGCGGACGCGCTCGATCTCGTCCTCCAACTCGCGTTGAGCGGGCGGTGCCGACATCGTCCGGATTCGCATGCGCGAGGCGGCCTCGTCGATCAGATCGATTGCCTTGTCAGGCAGGTAACGATCTTGGATGTAGCGACTCGACAACTCGGCCGCGGCGACCAACGCCTCGTCCGTGATGCGGATGCGGTGATGCGCCTCGTAGCGATCGCGCAGACCACGCAGGATCTGGATCGAATCCTCGACGGTTGGCTCTTCGACACGAACCTCCTGGAAACGTCGCGCCAGCGCCTTGTCGCGCTCGAGGTACTTGCGGTACTCATCGAGCGTCGTGGCACCAATCGTCTGCAGCTCGCCACGCGCCAAGGCGGGCTTGAGAATGCTGGCCGCGTCGATTGCGCCCTCGGCAGCACCAGCGCCAACGAGGTTATGCAACTCGTCGATGAAGAGGATGATGTCGCCACGCAGCGAGATCTCCTTCATCACCTTCTTGAGGCGCTCCTCGAACTCGCCGCGATACTTCGAACCGGCCACGAGAGCCGCCAGGTCGAGCGTGTAGATCTGCTTGTTCTTGAGCAGATCCGGGACTTGACCACTCGAGACGCGCTGGGCGAGCCCCTCGACGACGGCCGTCTTACCGACGCCCGGCTCGCCGATCAGCACGGGGTTGTTCTTCATGCGGCGGACGAGAATCTGCATCATCCGCTCGATCTCGGTCTGGCGTCCAACGACAGGGTCGAGCTTGCCTTCGGTCGCGAGCTTCGTCAGGTTGCGACCGAACTGGTCGAGCAACTTCGACGACTTCTTCGACTCGGGCGAACCCGCACCGGCTCCTGCACCGGCAGCAGTGCCACCGGACTGCGAGCGGCGACCCGGACCCGACAGCATCCGAATGATCTCGTTACGAATCTTCTCGGCGTCAGCATCGAAGTCGAGCAGGATGCGGGCGGCAACACCCTCGTTCTCGCGGACGAGTCCGAGCAGGATGTGCTCCGTGCCGATGTAGTTATGACCAAGCGAAAGCGCCTCGCGGAGTGCCAACTCGAGGACCTTCTTGGCGCGCGGAGTAAACGGAATCTGACCCGTCGTGACCTCTTCGCCCTGGCCGACGATGCGCGCAACATTCGCGCGGACGTCCTCGACCGTAATGTCGAGGGAGTCGAGCACGCGCGCGGCGAGACCCTCCTCCTCACGCAGCAAGCCGAGCAGGATGTGCTCGGTGCCGATGTAGTTGTGCTTGAGTGCACGGGCCTCGTCCTGTGCGAGGACGACAACCTGGCGTGCACGCTCTGTAAATCGTTCAAACATTGTTGGCCTCCTACCTGCTATTTCGCAGGGTCCCGGTGTGCGGATTCCACCACTTCACCGGTAGGTTGCTCACACTACCAGAGGGTGATTCACACCCGTTCGGTCGAATCACCCGGGTTACGTCTTACGTGCGCATTGCGGGGAACAAGATGACCTCGCGGATCGTGTCCTGCGCGGTCAACAACATCGCCAAGCGGTCGATGCCAAGCCCCACACCACCGGTCGGCGGCAGGCCGTATTCGAGCGCCGTCACGTAGTCCTCATCGAGTGGGTGGGCCTCCTCGTCGCCTGCGCGTCCAGCAGCGGCCTGCTCCTCGAAGCGGGCGCGTTGGTCGTCAGGATCGTTGAGTTCCGAGAAGCCGTTCGAGATCTCCATGCCACCACAGAACGCCTCGAACCGCTCGACCAGGCCCTCCCCACCCGGCTTGCGACGGGAGAGGGGCGACAACTCGACGGGATAGTCGACGAGGAACGTTGGGGCGATCAGCGTGGGCTCAACGTAGTGCGAGAGCATGTGGTCAACGAGTTGCGCCCATGTCTTATCACGCGACGTATCGACACCCTGGCTCTTGAGATAGTCCGCCAAGGGCTGCGGATCACGACCCAGAGTGAGCGGGTTGATGCCCGTCTTCTGCTCGATCGCCTCGCCCAGCGTCATCCGCTGCCACGGCGCACCGAAGTCGATCGCTTGGTCCTTGACCGTCACCTTCGTCGTGCCACAGACCGCCAGCGCCGCAGCCGTGACGATCTGCTCGGTGCGCGTCATCACGTCTTCGCAGTCCGCATATGCCTCGTAGAACTCGAGCATCGTGAACTCGGGGTTGTGCTTGGGGGAGACGCCCTCGTTGCGAAAATCCTTGCCGAGCTCGTAGACGCGCTCGAGGCCGCCGACGACGAGGCGCTTGAGATACAGCTCGGTGGCGACGCGCAGGTAAAGGTCGCGATCCAGCGTGTTGTGGTGCGTGATGAAGGGGCGCGCAGCAGCACCACCGTAGAGCGGCTGAAGCACCGGCGTCTCGACCTCAACGAAGTTCGCGTCATCGAGCGTGCGCCGAATGCTCGCGATCATCTTGGCGCGCGCCACGAAGCGATCGCGCGCCTCGGGGTCGGTCATCAGATCGAGGTAGCGCTGGCGATGCCGAACTTCGACGTCCTGCAGTCCGTGGTGACGGTCGGGGAATGGCAGGCGACATGGTGCGAGCTCGACCCATTCGGCGACCTTGACGCTCAGCTCGCCTCGGCGTGTTCGCGTGGCGGTGCCAACGACACCAATCAGATCGCCAATCGAGACGGAGCGAACCTGCTCGAACGCCTCCTCACCGAGCTGCTCAAGGTCGGCCAACAGCTGGACACGACCAGACATGTCCTCGAGGTCGATAAACGACACGCCGCCCTGGCCACGACGACCGAGCACGCGCCCAGCGATGCGCCACGACTGCGTGCCTGCCTGTTCGGGCTCGAGTCCGTCCTCGGCCGTGCGTAGGTCACCAATCGCGTCTCGCTCACCGAACCGGTGCGGAAGGGACGCGAAGTCCATCGAGTCCTACACGCGCGAGATCGCGGTGATCTCGTACTTGACGGTGCCCTTCGGCGTGACGACGTCAACCTTATCGCCCTTCTTGCCACCCAGGACGGCACGACCAATTGGCGACTCGTTGGAGAGGCGGTTCAGATCGGGGTCGGCCTCGGCAGAGCCCACGAGCTTGAACTTCATTTCCCGATTGCGAGCACCCTTGATGCTGACGGTCGACCCGATTGCCACAACGCCAACCTTGAGGTCGGCCTTCTCCACAATGGTCGCCTCGCGCAGCTGCTGTTCAAGCTCCGCGATCTCGTCCTCAATCTTCGCCTGCTCGTTCTTGGCGTCGTCGTACTCAGAGTTCTCAGAGATGTCGCCGAAGTCACGGGCTTCCTTGATGCGCTCAGCAACCTCACGACGACCCTCGGTCGTTAGGTGCTCATAGCGCTTCTTGAGCTCTTCATAACCCTCAGCGGTGAGGACGATTTCCTTAGCCACGGACCCTCCGGCAGGTTGATCGGGGCGCCGAGATAGCGCCAGACGAGTCGCATCGTACACAGGGAGAGGCGTGGGGTACGCCGGGCCTCGGATACCCTGCGGCTATGGCGATTGATGTACGCAGCCTCACAGATACCTGGCAGATCGGTTCGGTCGAGATTCCGAGCCGCATTGTGCTTGCTCCGATGGCGGGCGTTTCGGTCCAGGCCTTTCGTCGTCAGGGCCGTCGTTTTGGTGCTGGATTGGTCTGTTCGGAGATGGTTTCGGCCTGCGGTCTAGGCCATCAGAACGAGCGGACGATGAACTATCTGCGCATCTCGGGCGATGAGAAGCCATTGGCTGTGCAGATCTTTGGGTCCGACCCTGCCTTGATGGCGGATGCCGCGCGGATGTGTGTCGAAGCGGGCGCCGATCTGATCGATATCAACATGGGTTGTCCCGTCCGCAAGGTCACGAAGACCGGTGCCGGCGCGACGCTGATCTCCGATGGTGCCGAGCGCGGCGCACGCGTCGTGGCTGCTGTCGCTGAGGCCGTCGACGTCCCCGTCACGGTCAAGATGCGCCGTGGCGAACTGAACGAGTCGCGCGACTTCACGATCGCTGGCCCCCGCTTCGTCGAAGCCGGCGCACAGGCGTTGACACTCCATCCCCGCAGCGCCAAGCAGATGTACACGGGCCACGCCGACCACGCCTTGACGGCCGAGCTCGTCGAGCTCGTCTCTGTGCCCGTGATCGCCTCGGGCGACATCACCTCTCGCGAACGCGCCCATGCTGTCCTCGAGACGACGGGCTGCGCTGCCGTGATGATCGGCCGCGGCGCGCAAGGGAACCCGTGGCTGCTCGCCTCGATGGCGGGCGACATCGACGTGCAGCCCTCCAACGACGAAGTCGTCGCCGAGTTGGTGCGCTTTATTCGCGAGACGGTCCGCGAGTTGGGCGATCACCGCTCGACGCACTTTCTGCGCAAGTTCCACGGCTGGTACCTCAAGCGCGGTACCTTTCAGCGCACCCTGCGCCAGGAACTCTCGACGCTCGAGACGACGGCCGCCGTCGAGGAGGCCCTGTTCCGCGCAGCCCCTGGCGCTCGTGCGCTCGTTGCGGCGATGGAGGCCGAGATCGCCGCGCTCGGCTCGGGCGCGGACGACACCGAGCTCGATCTACCGATCTCGCTCTACGGCGGCGGCTAGTCCAACCGCACGCGCGTTCCGCGGCGGATGATCACTGGTGGGGGGACATGACAAACCGGGGTTTGTGGTGTCCCCCTGGCAAGCCACGCCGAGCAGATTTGGAACACCTTTAGAGGGGGACACCACAAACCCCGGTTTGTCATGTCCCCCCCTACGCGATGGCGTCGATGTTGAGGCGCACGTAGTCGGCCTCGAACGGCTCGGGTAAACGTCCGAGGATCTCGGCGAGAAACGCATCGTGCAAGTTGAGCGGCAGCCGCTCCATCGCGCCACCAAGAATGACGGTGCCAAGAAAGACCGGCGGCTCGGGTGGATTGGCCGGCGCAGCCTGCAGCCAGCAGGTTGCCTCGACAAAACCAGCGGCTCCCAGCAGGATCTCCGTCTCCGGTGCGTCAGCGAAGCGATGCGGATCGACGTAGCCCTCGAAAAATGCACTCCACGTAGGCTCAGCCATTACGGCGTAGGCCTGCTCGAGAACCTTTGCAATGTTGCCCTTGCCGCCGCACTGGGCGACCAGCTGGCCGCCGGGACGCATGATCGCGTGCAGCTGCTCGAAGAGGCGGACGTGATCGGTGATCCAGTGGAACGTGGCCGTCGAGATGACGCCATCGACCTGCCGACCTGCGAGCTCGAGCTCCAAGAGGTCCATCACCGCGAACTCGATGTTGGTATGGCCACCAAGCCGCTCGCGGGCGGCCTCAATCATCGAGGCGGAGCCGTCCAGCGCGATCACCTGCCCGTCTGGCAGCCGCTCAAGCAAGAGTTCGGTGACACGACCAGAGCCGCAGCCAGCATCCAGAATCGTCTCGTTCCCTCGCAACTCGAGCCGATCGAGCACGACCTTCCCCCACTCCAACTGTGGTGTGCCAATGCGGTCGTAGGTCTTACCGTCCCAGCCGCGCTTCGTCATGTCGCGATGGCGCGCTGCCAGATCAGCCGCAGGCCCTCGAGCGTGAGCCCGGGCTCAACGCGCGTAATCGTCGTGCAATGCGGAGCGACCAGGATTGCCAGACCACCCGTCGCCACGACGGGGCAATCCGGCGCGCCGAGTTCCGCCCGTAGACGCGTGACAAGACCATCGACGAGACCCGCGAAACCGTAGACCGCTCCCGACTGCAACGAATCGATCGTGGCCGTACCAATCGCGTTCGGCGGAGCCACGAGCTCGACCTTGCCAAGTCGTGCGGCCCGCGCGAAGAGCGCCTCCATCGAGACCTCCATGCCCGGGGCAATCGCACCACCGATAAACGCGCCATCCTCGGCCACGACATCGAAGTTCGTCGCCGTGCCGAAGTCGACGACGATCGCAGGCGTGCCGGCCACGTGGGCGACGGCAGCGGCGTTGGCGATCCGGTCGGGACCGACCTCGCGTGGATTTTGGACGCGCACCGGGACGCCCGTCTTGACGCCTGGCCCGACGACGACTGGCGCGGTACCCGCCACGCGCTCGATCACCTCTTCCCAGGCTGCTTGCACAGGTGGAACCGTCGTCGACAGGCACCCGGCATGAATCGCGCTGGCGTCGATGCCACGCGAAGACAAGAGGCCGCGCAGCGTTACATCGAGCTCGTCCGCCGTGCGCGTTCGTGTCGCGATACGCCACTCTGCAATCAGCGCCTCGCCATCGAACAGGCCAAGCACGCTCGAGGTATTGCCGACGTCGACGGCGAGCAGCACGAGTTCTAATCCTCGGGCGGCGGTGTGAACTCGGGCGGCAAGGTCGTCAAGACCTCGTGCTCCGGCTTGAGTTCCTCGATCGTGACGTCCTGCGTGGTGTGGACCTCGGCTAGCGGAATGATCCGGCTCGGACGGTTCTTGTCCCAGACCCAGACGTCCTCCATGCGCAGATGAAACAGCGGGTAGGACGGCTGATGCTCGATCTTCATGTCCAGCTTGTTGCAAAGGTAGGTCGCCTCTTGCGTCAACACGCAGTAGCGAAACAGGCCAAAGACGGTGGCGTACTCGCGCTTGAGCGTCAGCTCGAGCTCGGCGTCGTACTCCTCAAGATCTTCTAGGTGCGACACGACTCATTCCCTCCGTTATCAGTCGAAGTGGGATCGTAGACGAGTGACGGCCCACCGATCACCTCAACCCCTTCGCTCGGGAGTGTGGACAGGATGTCGGCGTAGCGACGACCATCAGCGGCGAGCGCACTCGGGGCAACCTCGACGAGCGGCTGCAGGGCAAAGCGGCGTTCGATCAGCCCCGGATGAGGCACAGTCAGGGCCGTAGTCTCAAGCGATTGATCGGCCCACCAGAGCAGATCGAGGTCGAGCGTGCGAGGCCCCCAACGCTCGTCGCGGGTTCGCCCCTCGTCTGCTTCGAGTTCCCGCAGTACCGTCAATAATTCTGCTGGCTCGAGCTCGACGGCGAGCAACACGGCGGCGTTGAGAAAATCGTCCTGCTCCGGCCCACCCACCGGCGCCGTGCGGAGCAGGGACGAGGCGCTGATCACGCGCACGCCGTCGGTCTGATCGAGTGACTGCAGCGCGCGACGAAAAGCCGCCACAACGTCACCGACGTTGCCCCCAAGACCGACCACGGCTGGTGCCGCGATCATGCCGTGCGGGTGACCGTGACGATGACATCACCAAAGGCGGCACGAATCGGCGCATGTGGCTTGTGCACGCTGACCGTCACCCGTTCGATGGGAAATCGCTCAATCAGGTCACTGGCGATGCGATCGGCGAGGTGCTCAATCAGGTCGACGGACTCGGCCGTCGCAATCGCAACGACAGCCTCCGTCACGGCGCCATAGTCGACGGCATCGTCCAACGTATCGGTATCACAGGCACGATCGGAGTTCGGCACGACCTCGACGTCGAACACGAACTCTTGCCCCTGCGCCTTCTCTTCGGGAAGGACACCGTGGAAGGCGAAGACCTCGATGCCTTCGATGCGGATACCGAGTTCGCGGGTCATCCCTGCACCATGCCACCAGCGCGCACGGCACGCAACACCTTGAGCGCGTCGGCGTGCGCCTGCACATCGTGGACGCGCAGCACCCACGCCCCGCGTTCGACGGCCGCGAGTCCGGCTGCGACGGAGGCAAAGGTGCGATCACGCTGAGGATCACCCACCAGCTCGCCAAGAAATCGCTTGCGCGAAACACCCACCAAGACCGGGCATCCCGACGTCGTCGCGATCGTCGACAACGCCGCGAGCAAGGCAAAATTGTGGTCGCTGGTCTTGCCAAAGCCAATCCCTGGATCTACGCAGATACGCTCGGGCGCAATGCCGTCCGCCACCAGCGCCTCGACGCGCTGCCGGAGATACGTGCTGACATCGACCACCACATCGTCGTAGTGCGGGTTGTCTTGCATCGTCCGCGGATCGCCCTGCATATGCATCACGCAGATGTCGACCTCGGCATCGCGCACCACCGCGACCATCCGCGGATCGAACGTCAACGCGGTGATGTCATTGACCATCGTGGCCCCGGCTGCGATCGCCGCCTCAGCGACTGCACTCTTCTTGGTGTCGATCGAGATCTGCCGCGTCGTGCCAGCCCGGATGCCACGCACAACGTCGATCACTCGACGCAATTCCTCCTGCTCCGAGATTGGCTCTGCACCTGGGCGTGCAGATTCGCCACCGACATCAACGAACTCGGCACCCTGCTCCGCCACCAGCAGCCCTTGGGCAATCGCTGCCTCACGATCATCAAAGCGTCCGCCATCCGAGAACGAGTCGGGCGTCACGTTGACGACACCCATCAGGGCCGGGCCGGGCACACGACGATCGAGCGAATCCATCGTGAAAGCCTACGGTGCCCCGCCACACAATGCCCCAAACAGCAGTAGCGGAGGTAGGACTCGAACCTACGACACGCGGATTATGATTCCGCTGCTCTAACCAACTGAGCTACTCCGCCGAACGCCCGGATGCTACCCGAAGTCTGCGCCGCGGCGTTGCGGGTTCGCAGTCGCCAAGGCCAACGCATCGCGTAGCCAGAGACGCCCATGGCTCCACCAGGCCCGGCCATGTTCCCACGCGCCGATCCGGCCGTAGATCGGATGCGAGGGAAAGTCTTTCTGCATCGCAGCGAGGTAGGCCGGCGCCCCGTCGTCTGAGCCGGCAATCGAATCGCGGGCACTCCACCACATAATCAGCGGTATTCGCGTCTCCCCGAAACGCGTCATCCGAGCGAGCGGGCTCCGCATGGCATAACAATCCGCGGCCAACTCGGGCGTCCCACCGCACTCCGCCAGCATCGCCTTCGTTTTCAAGTTCGGCTCGCCCTCAGGCGCGACATTCCGATAATGCGCGGCTAGGTCGACCGGGGCATCGAGGGCGACCACGGCCGCAAACAATTGTGGGTCAAGATCGGCCGCGAGCAGCGCCTCCAAGCCGCCCATGCTGGCCCCCACGATGATCACGCGATTTGGGTCGAGGGGTAGGTGTGGCAGACGGGAGTGAACCAGTGCCGGCACGCGTAACTGGTCGCGAATCTGCCCTGGCGCACCATACGAGAATGATCGCGTGGCTACGCCCTGCCCCTCAAGACAGGCGACCACAAACCGATAGAGCGCTGGCGTCTGCCCAAACGACTTGTCGCAGTTGACGCCGCCCGCTGCACCGTGCAGTGCAATCACGAGTGGCAATCGCTGACGCGGGTAGTGCTCTGGATACCCCGATGGATAGGCAATGTGAAACTTGCGGAGCTCGCCGTTCCACGCGCGGTACACCGTCTTGACCACAATGACGCGTGTCTGAGGTGGTGACTGAGCCGCCGCGCCAGCGCACAGCAACGTCGCGGACAGCAGCACGAACGCGGTCGCCAGGCTGGTGACAACGCACAGGGATCGAAGTCGTCGGCGGTGCAGCATGGTTGTCCGGGCTCGTTCGACGCCCGACACCAGTATCAGCAGAAACCTGCATCACATGGGTTTCAAACCGGTTTAGGTCGTGCGGCACTGCGCGGCAAACATCGACCGCGAGGCAGCAGGCTGAACTGCCTGATTGCCCAGGAACTCGCCAAGGACGCGACGATTGCCAGAGCCATCGGGAATCAGCATGTCCTGACCGTCCATCGGCACTGGGGTTCCGCCAAGGTTGCAGCGCAAGCGACGCGACGCACGCTGATCGACGTAGCCGAGTTGGAGCAACTGCCCGAACGTCAAATCGGTCGCGAACGCACCATTCATCGACCCGGCCACCGACCGCAAGCGCAGCACACCACCCGGGCTGAGCAGCTTGGAGCGCAGCGCCTGGATGACCGCCTGCTGACGCTGACCCCGCGAGACGTCTGAGTCGGACGGGTCGAGGATGTTCTTCCGGACGCGAGAGTAGGCCAGCGCCTCGGTGCCATTCAGCGTGATCGTGCCAGCGGGAAACTTGACGAGCGTGGCATCGAAGACCGAGCGAATGTTGTGCGGGTTGTTGACCGTTACGCCCCCGACCGCGTCGACCAGTCCGACCAGTCCATTGAAGTCAATCACGACGACGTGGTCGAGCTGCAGCCCGGTGTACGCCGCTACAGCCTGGATTGCCAGCGCCGCACCACCACCAGCGTAGGCGGCGTTGATCTTGGTGTCACCGTAACCAGGGACAGCGACCCTCAAGTCGCGCGGGATCGCGAGCGTCGCCACCAGCTGTTGTTGTGGATCGAACCGGATCACCTGCAACGTGTCGGAATTGGCTTGATCATCGACGCCCATCACGAGAATCGCCGTCGGGTTCGACAGGATCGAAGCGGACGGCGAAAGCGCAGCACGCGCCCGTGGATCGAGCCTGTCGTTGGCCTGCGAGATCGAACTGCGCACCGCTAGAAGTCCGAGCGTGAGCCACGCGAGCAAGAGCACCACAACGACGACGGTGATCGCAATCACCCAAAACTTGAGCGAGCGTGGCTGACGGCGGCGCGGTCTCCAACCAGGCCCCGAGCGCAGACGGAAACGTGGCGGGACGATCGGTGGTGGCGTGCCGGCAGCGGGCAACTCGATTGCGCCACGCCGTTCCGGCGCCGCGACGGAGGCAGCAGCAGCATCGCCGAATTCTTCCTTCGGCACGGCCTTGCCACCCTGATACTTCTTGTACGGTCGATCAGACATCAGTTCACAGGGTATTCCCTGATACGACCGCGTACCCTCCCCGTATGCCCGGACACCTCACCATCTGCCCGACACCGATCGGCAACCTCGACGATTTGACGCCGCGCGTGCGAGCCGCTTTCGCCGCCTGTGACCTCGTCGCCTGCGAAGACACGCGCCGCACCGGGCTGCTGTTGCACAACCTCGGGATCACGGTGCGCATGCTCTCGATCGAAGCCCACCGTGAGGACTCGCAGGTGCCAGAGCTGCTGCGGCGCTTGCAGGCAGGCGAGCATGTCTGCCTCGCGACCGATGCGGGCATGCCGCTCGTCTCGGACCCGGGTGGTGCCGTCGTGCGGGCCACGATCGCCGCGGGGATCACTGTCGAGGTGTTGCCGGGTGCCGATGCTGTGACCACCGCGCTCGTCGCTTCGGGTCTGCCCACCGACCGCTTTGCCTTTATCGGCTTCCTGCCGCGTGGTGCCGCCGCGATCGGCAAGACCCTCGAGACCGCCGACGCCTGGGGCATCACCCTCGTTGCCTTCGAATCGCCCAATCGCCTACCGAGCACGCTCGCCATGTTGGCCGAGCGCACTCCTGAGCGACGTGTTGCTGTCTGCCGCGAGCTGACGAAGCTGCATGAGGAAATCGCACGTGGAACAGCAACCGAGCTCGCTGCACACTTTGCGGCTGCCCCTAAAGGCGAGGTCGTAATCGTGCTCGAGGCCGTGGTTGCCGCGACCGCAGAGACGACAGCGATCGAAGCGGCGCTGACAGAACTGCGCGAGCGAGGGCTGGGCGCAAAGGACGCAGCACGCCTCGTGGCTGGCCTGACCGGCAAGTCCGCACGCGACCTGTACCGTCCTTGAGGTTGATCAACTTCCTAATGGGGTCAGACCCTTTTAGGAAGTTAGAGGCCTCTACCTTGCTCAGTTGGTTGATCAACTTCCTAATGGGGTCAGACCCTTTTAGGAAGTTAGAGGCCGCTCGATTGCTTGGTTAGGTGATCCGACTTCCTAAAAGGGTCTGACCCCATTAGGAAGTTGATCGCCGTGTAGGTGCCGGGTCGATTGGGAGGCAGCGGATACCCTGTGGGCGTGCAGCCGACCTTTCTGACCACACCGATCTACTACGTCAATGCCCAGCCGCACCTTGGCCATGCCTATACGACGATCGCCGCTGATGTCTATGCGCGACACATGCGACAACGCGGCGAAGACGTCTTTTTCCTAACCGGCACGGATGAGCACGGCGACAAGAATGCGCGCGTGGCCGCAGAACTCGGGCTGACGCCACAGGCTTTCGTTGATCGCAACAGCGCCAACTTCCTACGCATGACCGAGGACGTCCGCGCGACGCAGGACTTCTTTATCCGCACGACCGACGAGGGCCACATGTCCTTCGTGCAGGATTTTTTGCAGACCCTGAAGGACAATGGTCACGTCTACGAGGGCACCTACGAAGGCCTCTATTGCACGGGCTGTGAGGCGTTCTACAAGGAGGAAGAGCTGAAGGACGAGCTCTGCCCCGATCACGGCACGAAGCCCGAGTGGCTGCAAGAGTCGAATTGGTTTTTTCGTCTCAGCGCGTTTCAAGAACCACTGCTCGCACACTACGACGCCAACCCGGATTTCGTCAGCCCGCAGTCGCGCTTCAATGAGGCCCGTGCCTTTATCGCAGGTGGCCTCGATGACGTCTCGCTCTCGCGCGCCTCGATCGACTGGGGTGTGCCGCTGCCGTGGGCGCCCGATCAGACCTGTTACGTCTGGTTCGATGCGCTGCTCAACTATGCCTCCGCACTCACCTATGCGCGACCGGGCGAGGATCTAACGGCGCGTTATTGGCCGCCGCGCTGGCAGCTGCTCGCCAAGGACATCCTCAAGTTCCACGCGGTGATCTGGCCCGCCATGCTGATGGGTGCCAACCGGGCCTTGCCTCAGCGACTGATGATCCACGGCTACTTGACCGTGCGCGATACGAAGATGTCTAAGTCGCTCGGCAACGTGCTCGATCCGTTCGCAGTGATCGAGCGCTATGGCGTCGACGCGCTGCGCTACTACCTACTGCGCGACGTCCGCTTTGGCAGCGACGGAGGCATCTCGTACGACGCGGTTCACGAGCGCTACCACGCAGAACTCGCTAACGACCTCGGCAACCTCGTCAATCGCGTGACCGCGATGATCGAGAAGTACCGCGACGGCATCGTGCCCAACGCGGCCTGCGAGGCGACAATCGCCACGGCAATCGAGACGGCCCGCGAGGCCGTCGCCACTCACATCCACGAGCTCGAGCTGACCGAGGCGCTCGATGCTGCCTGGCTCGTCGTTCGCGATCTCAACCGCTTCGTCGAGGAGCAGGCTCCCTGGACGCTCGCGAAAGATCCAGCACGCGCCGCCGAACTCGATGTCGTTCTTTACACCCTCGCTGACGGCACGCGCGCAGCGGCGATCTTGCTGGCGGCCGTGCTGCCCGACAGCGCGCCGCGCATCCTGACCGCACTCGGCGCTCCAGATGACGTTGCCTGGGAGCACGCCGCGCCAAACCTGCTGGCAGCCGGGGCGACAGTGGCTCCTGCTGGACCGCTGTTTCCGCGCATCGAGGAGCCACTTGGGGGCGATGTCGTCTGATCGACACCCACACCCATCTGACGAGTTGCCCCGACGCTGCGCTCGAGGTGATTGCGCGAGCCCGCGAAGTCGGCGTCCAGCAGATGGTCACGATCGGCTCCAACGCCGAGGAGATGGTTGCGGTGACGCCGCTGCTCGCCGAGCCCGGCATCTATACCACTGCGGGACTCCACCCCAACAGCGCAGATCAGTGGAACGACGAGCTCGAGGCGCAGATTCGCGAGCGCGCCCAGCACCCGCGCTGCGTCGCAATCGGCGAGACCGGCCTCGACTACTTTCGTGATCACGTCACCCCCGAGGCGCAGCTGGTCGCGTTTCGCCATCAGCTCGAGCTCGCCCGCGAGCTCGACAAGACGATCGTGATCCACTGCCGCGATGCCGACGACGACTGCTTTCGTCTGCTGGTCGCTGAGGGACCTACGCGGGTGATCCTGCACTGCTTCGCCGTGCCAGACCGACTCGACGAGGCGATTGCCAATGGCTGGTGGTGCTCGTTTGCCGGCAACGTCACCTACCCAAAGGCGACAGACCTGCTGCACGCTGCAGCACGCTGCCCCGCCGATCGGATCCTGCTCGAGACCGACGCTCCCTACCTGGCCCCTGCGCCGCACCGTGGCACACCGAACGAGCCAGCCTTCGTGATGGACACGCTCCGAGCCGTCGCTTCTGTGCGTGGTGTCGATGCCAACGAGCTTGCCGAGCAGGTGATGCGCAATGCCGCTGAGGCCTACGGTCTAGCGACATGACCCGCTTCGGGCAGAACTTCCTGCGCGATCCAAACCTCGCCCACGTGGCAGTCGATCGAGCAGGGGTGCTGGCCACCGACGTGGTGCTCGAAGTCGGCCCCGGCAAAGGGATTCTGACGACCGTGCTGGCCCAGACGGCAGCGACGGTGCAGGCCATTGAGATCGATCGCGAACTCGAACCACTGCTGGCACCCGTCTTGGCAGCACACCCCAACGTCCTGTTGACGTGGGGCGATGCGATGCGGATGCCGTTCGGCGAACTCGCACCCGCCCCCACGGCCTTCGTCGCGAACCTGCCCTACAACGTCGCCACGCCACTCGTCTTGCGCAGCATCCCCGAATTGCCCACCGTCGATCGCTGGTGCGTGATGGTCCAGCGAGAGATCGCCGACCGCATGTTCGCGCTTCCCTCGACGCCTGCCTACGGCGCCGTCAGCGTCCTGATGCGATTGGCCTGCGAACGCACCGATCTCCACCCCGTCGGCCGTGAGGTCTTCGATCCGGCGCCGCGCGTCGACTCGGCGCTGTTGGCGTTTCGGCGACGCTCGGACTGGGCCGAGCGAGCACCCGACTGGGAGCGCATCGTGCACCTCGTCCACGCGGGCTTTGCACACCGCCGCAAGACGCTCGCCAATGGCATCGCGATGGCGGGGATCGCTACCCGTCCGGAGACGGAGCAGGTGCTCACCGAGCTCGGACACGACACGCGAATTCGAGGCGAGGCGATTGAGCCTGAGGGTTGGCTCCCGCTCCTTGCCGCGTTGACGGCGGTGACAGCCACATGAGCACAGGCCCAACAATCGTCCGTGCCTGCGCCAAGATCAATCTCGTCCTGCGCGTCGGCCCCAAACGGCCTGACGGGTACCACGAACTCGTGACGCTGATCGCGCGTGTCGGCCTCGCCGACGTGCTCCTGATCGACACGGCCGCCCACACGACGGTGACCTGTCCGGGGCTGCCAGGGGGCGACACGCTGGTCACGCGTGCGCTCGAATTGCTCTGCCAGGCCGCGGGCTACGACGAGGGCTTCACCGTCCACATCGATAAGCGCATTCCACACGGTGCCGGCCTTGGTGGCGGTTCGGCCGATGCGGCCGCGGCACTGCGGTTCGCCAACGAGCTCCTCCCAACGCCGCTGATTCCGAGCGAGCTGACACGTATCGCCGGCCTGATCGGGTCCGATGTTCCTGCGCTCCTTCACGACGAGGCCACCTTGGCGCGTGGCCGTGGCGAACACGTCGAAGTGCTCGGAGAGTTGCCGCGCACCTACCTCGTGCTTGCCCATCCGGGCCGCCCGCTCGCCACGCGCGATGTCTACGCCGCCTACCGACCGGTCGACCGGCCACTGCCAAGCACAGTCGCTCTGCCGACAACGTTCGACGAGCTCGTCAACGTGGTCGAGAACGACCTCGCTGTACCGGCCGAACAGCTCGAACCGGCCTGCACGGCGTTGCGCGAGGAGCTGATCGCTGCCGGCGCGTTGGCGGCAAACGTGTCGGGTTCTGGCTCCGTCGTCTTCGGGATCTTCGCGACCGAGCAGGAGGCAGAGGCTGCCAGCGCGAATCTAGTCCACGCAAAATGGAACGTGACGAGTACTCTGGGGATCCGGTGAAGCGGATCGAAGTAGACCCCTCCGACGTTCGCGTCGTGCAAGCAGAGACGCGGTCCTACACGTCGTCACAGCCCACGGGTGGCGCACCTCTGCCATTTCTCCGCCGACACCGAGCCAAGATCGCACTCGCACTCGCGATCATCGAGCTATTCGCCCTTGGGTTTGGACCAGGCAATCTTCTCCAACAGTGGCTGCTGCTACTCGCCATTGCCTTCGGGGCCGTCTTTCTTCAGGTCGTGCTCGGCCGCTACCTGCCGTACAACCTGCGCCAGCTAACCTGGATCTTCGCGCTCACCCAAGCTTTCGTCGCGCTATTCCCGATTTTCCTTGGTGTTAGCGTCGTGATCATTGTGATCTTGCTCGTCTTTGCGGTCTTGGCTGGTCTCGCCCTCCTGCTCGGTGACAGGCGCTAACCCAGATGCGCCGTCTTGCAGTCTTCACACTGGTCGCGTTTGCCTGCATGGGTTCGAGTGCAGTGGCCGGCAACTTGTCGGGCAAGACCGTCGTGATCGATCCAGGCCACAACGGCGGCAATACCAGCCATCACGAGATCACCGGCAAGCAGGTTTGGGCCGGCACGCTCTGGAAGGACTGCGATGCCGATGGCGCCTCCACCGGCAACGGCTACAGCGAGGCTCAACACAACTGGGATGTTGCGCTCTTGCTCCGTTCGCTGCTGAGAGAGCAAGGAGCCCGCGTCGTCTTGACGCGCACGTCGAATACCGGCGCTGGACCGTGCATCACTCGGCGGGCCGCGATCGGCAACCAGCAGCGCGCCGACGCCGCAGTCTCGATCCATGCCGACGGTAGCCTCAATGCGAGCAACACCGGCTTCCACGTGATTCTCCCAGCCGACACCGGGCAATCGCAACGCATGCTCCGCGGCTCACAACGACTCGGCCTTGCGATCCGCAACGCACTGCGCGATCAGGGACCAACCTCGATCTCCAATTACATTGGTAGCGATGGTCTGATCACCCGCAGCGACCTCGGTGGCCTCAACCTCTCAAAGGTGCCCAAGGTCTTCACCGAGATCGGCAACATGCGCGCACCTCACGATGCAGCAGCGATGACGTCACCCGCCGGACGCCAACTTGAGGCGTCGGCGATTGCTGCGGGCATTACGAACTTCCTGACTTCGCGTCGCGGCTAGCCGTTCGCTTCGGCGTCCGATGTCACAAAGGGGTCAGACCCTTTTGTGACATATCTCGAGGGTTTACGTGCACTGAGCAACACCATAGATGTCACAAAAGGGTCTGACCCCTTTGTGACATATCTCGAGGGTATACGTGCACTGAGCAACACCATAGATGTCACAAAAGGGTCTGACCCCTTTGTGACATCGGCTTCCACTACGCCTCAGACGTGTTGCCACCCTTGACCGCGTCCATACCAAGCGCTAACTTACAACTACCGTTGTAAGTTAAGGATGTGCTGCCGTGCTGACGAACTCGATGCCCCGCTACGAGCCGCTCTCGGAGGACGCACTCGCCACGATCCATGCCGGCTGGGAGCGCCTCGGCCAAGAGGTTGGCGTCCAGTTCGACAATGAGCACGCGCTCGAGCTGTTTCGCGATGCCGGTCAGACCGTCGATGGCGACACCGTCCGCTTCGACCCAGACTTCTTGCTTGCACAGGCCGCACTCGCGCCGGCGACGTTCTCGATGCGAGCCCGTAACTCAGAGCGGGACCTTGTCATCGGCGGCGACTCGATGATCTTCTGTGCGGCCCAGGGTCCACCCTTCGTGCGGATTGGCGATCAGCGGCGTGAGGGCACCTACGACGATTTCAATAACCTGCTCCGCCTCGTCCAGATGACGGACACGCTCGACACTCCGGGCCGCAACGTCCTTGAGCCGAATGATCTGCCGCTCGACTCGCGCCACCTGCTGCGCGCGCTCTCGGCAATCCGACTGACCGACCGTGTCTGGGCCGGTGAGCCCTCGAGTGGCGAGGCTGCAGCTGATTGTCTCGCGATGGCCGAGCTCGTCTTTGGCAGCGAGGTTATGCACGGTGACGACCCCGTGCTGTTCGCCAACTGCAACGTCAACTCGCCACTCCGCTTCGACGCGCGCATGCTCGATGGCATCGTCAACTACGGCGCTGCCGGCCAGGCGATCATCATCACGCCGTTTCTCCTGATGGGCGCGATGGCGCCCGTCTCGGTGCCGGCCGCCCTCGTCCAACAGACGCTCGAGAGCCTGGCCGGCATTGCGCTGGTGCAGCTGATCCGGCCGGGGACGCCGTGTGTGATGGGCTCCTTCCTCTCCAGCACGGATATGAAGACAGGCTCCCCTGCCTTTGGTGGCCCCGAATCGGCCTTCGGTCTCTACGCGTCGGGCCAGATCGCCCGCGACCTCAAACTGCCCTGGCGCTCGGGTGGCGGTACGCTCACCTCGAGCCCGCTGCCGGATTACCAGGCGGGCTACGAGGCGATGAATACCCTGCTGTCGGCCTTTCTCGCAGGCGCCAACGTCTGCTGGCAATCGGCCGGCTGGCTCGAGGGTGGCCTCGTCACGAGTTTCGAGAAGTTCATCGCCGACACCGAAATCCTTGACTTGCTCCACAACCAGTTTCGCCCGGTTGAGATAACCCCCGAGAGTCTCGCCTTCGACGCTCATGTCGAGGTCGGTCATGGCGGACACTTCTTCGGCGCAGCTCACACGCTCGAGCGTTTTCGCGACTGTTTCTGGCGCCCCACGATTGCTTCGACCGAAAACAATGCTCGCTGGGTCAAGAACGGTTGCTTGGACCACTCGCAGCGTGCCGCTAACCGCTGGCAAGAGGTGCTCGCTGAATATGAACAACCACCCCTTCCGGATGGCGTCGAAGAATCCCTGATCGAGTTCGTCGCCAAGCGCGCCGAGGAGCTCGGCGACGATGTACCGCTGCCGGGGCGCTCGTGAATCCTGGCACCGCAGCGCTCAGCCGCGGCCTCGACGTACTGGTCGCCCTGGCCGAGCCCGAGGCCGCGCGTGATGGCCTCGGCGTGGCTCGATTGACCGAACTGATCGGCGCCGACAAGAGCCAACTTTCGCGCACGCTGGCGACGCTTGATGAGCAGGGGTTCGTGACGAGAGATCCGGAAACCCTCACCTATCGCCTTGGCTGGCGACTGTTTAGCCTCGCCGCTCGCTCGGGCGATGCACCTCTGATCGCCGCCACTCGCCCGGTCTTGCTCGCGCTCGTTGCCGAGTTCGGCGAGAGCGCACACCTCTCCGTCCGTCTAGGCGATCAGGTCTTGACCCTTGCGACGGAGTCTCCGATCTCGGTGATCCACGCCCCCGGTCGTGTCGGCGGACTGACTCCGATTGCCACCACGTCCGCTGGCCGCGCACTCGTCGTCGACCTCCCCGCTGACGAGCTCGAGCAGCTCGGTCTCGCAGGCCACGCGGCAGCAATTGAGCGTGCCCGTAGCGACGGCTTCGCAATCGTGCGCGAGGAGTTCGAACCCGGCCTCGTCTCGGCGGCAGCCCCCATCCGCGGCGCCAACGACACGGTGATCGGCGCGATCAACGTCTCGGCGCCGAGCTTCCGCTTCGACGACCGTCTCGAGGAGGCGGCACCGATCCTTGTCGCGGCCGCCACCGCGATTGGCATGACCTTCAGTTCGCCGCACCTCGTCTGAGGCTGCCCCGCTACGCTCTGCAATTGCTCTGGGGCGTGGCCAAGTGGCAAGGCAGCGGGTTTTGGTCCCGCGATCGCAGGTTCGAATCCTGCCGCCCCAGCCTTGTGACGACAAGAATGGCTGTCAGACGTCGCTCGGAGCGGGTGAAAGCGAAAGCCGATTCCTGCTACTCGACAGGCCTCGGCAAATTCGACGGTGCGACGAATGGGATGTTGACCGGAGTCGCGCGCAGTGCAGCAATCTGCCTGGCTCCAGTAGGTCAAATTGTCTTAAACCAAGCTATTTCACAGTTATACCTAGGTTGTATCTAGATACCTGATCCCCTATGGTTGTGAAATGCCTCGCATGCGCATCGTCGGCTTCGTCTTCTTGATTGCAGCGATCGTGCTGACAATCGTCACCCTGCGGGGATGATGCGCGCGTCCCTAGCCCTGCTCGCCACGAGCGTCGCCCTCTGCAGCGCGCTCGCACCGAGCGCTCACGCCACGACGATCTATGCGGCGTCATCGCTGGCCAAGGTCGTGCCGACGGTCGCACCCAGTAACACCTATTCGTTCTCTGGCTCCGACACGCTCGCCTTCCAGATCGAGAACGGCGCACCGGCCGACGTCTTCCTGTCCGCAGCGCCGCTCTACGCCGAGCGTTTGCACAGCAAAGGGCTCTGCACGACACCGGTCGTCTTCGCGCTCAACACGTTGACGTTTGTGACTCCAATCTCAAATCCCGCTGGCATCACCCGCGTCCAACAGCTCGACCGGCCTGGTGGCTACCGCCTCGCGGTTGGCGGCAAACACGTCCCCCTGGGGATCTACACACGCACGCTGCTCGGCAAACTCGGTCTTGGACGCGCCCTCCAAAAAAACACGGTCAGCAGCTACCAAAAGGCCTCTGACCTGACCAGCGTGATTGCTCTGGGCTCTGCTGTTGCCGGCTTCGTCTACACCACCGACTGGCACGCGAATCGCTCGCGGCTGCTGCCAATCCCCGTACCGAAAAGCGCTCAGCCACTGATCCGTTACATGGCCTGTGCGGTGATCCGCCCTGGAGCCGAAACGACTGCTGCCCGCGCCGTGATCGCTCGTCTGCTGAGTCTCAGCGGACGCCAAGCGCTCGTCAATGCCCATTTTGGATTGCCAGCGAAGACGTGAACGCGCGGACCCGACTCTTCAGGGGCGTGCTCACGCTGGCACTGGTGATCACGCTCCTCTTCTTGCTGATTCCGATTGCAGCGCTGCTGCTTCAGGTGCCCGTTCGCGAACTCCCCGCCTTGCTCCGAGAGACCGCGGTCACTTCGGCGCTGCTCGTGTCGCTGAAGACCAGTCTGATCGCGAACGTCCTGTTCCTCGCGATCGGCACACCCGCGGCCTATCTGATGGCGCTCGGACGCTTCCGTGGCCGCCCACTCCTCCTGACGCTGATCGAGCTGCCGCTCGTGCTCCCACCAGCCGTTGCCGGAATCGCACTCTTGACTGCCTTTGGGGCCTTTGGACTGCTCGGCTCGACGCTGGCCGAGTTTGGCGTCGTCCTGCCATTCACGCAGGCTGCAGTCGTGATCGCCGTGACCTTCGTTGCTGCGCCGTTTTATCTGCGCGCCGCGATCGCGGGATTCGCCGCTCTTGATCGAAACCAACTCGATGCTGCACGTGATCTCGGGGCGTCGGAGGCCGTGGTGTTTCGTCGCATCGCACTCCCACTCGCTGCCGACGCGCTGCGAGCAGGCTGGGCGATGGCCTTCGCCCGCGGCATCGGCGAGTTCGGTGCCACGCTCCTGTTTGCCGGTAGCGTGGCGAGCCTGACCGAAACGCTCCCCCTCGCCGTGTACGCCCAGCTCGATGTCGACTTCAACTCTGCGGTCGCCGTCAGCATCCTGCTGCTCGCGATTAGCGGCGGCGTGCTTCTCGTTGCCAAGCTGCCGCCACTCTGGAGCCCTAATTCAACGTCGCCGCCGGTCGGCGGCTGGTAGCCTCGGACCATGGGTGAGCAGATTCGAATTGGCTCGGCGGCGAGCATCCTCGGCGTGAGCGTCGATACGTTGCGGCGTTGGGAGAAAGACGGGCGTGTGACGTTCGAGCGTTCGGCGGGCGGCCAACGCACGATCGATGTCGACAGCCTGCGCGATCTCTTGCGCGAGCGAGCGCCCCAGACGGGCGTCTCGGCGCGTAACCAGCTCGAGGGCACGGTCGTGGCGGTCGAGAAGGATGGTCTGATGGCGAAGGTCGAGCTGTCCTGCGGCCCCTATCGGATGGTCTCGATCATTACGCGTGAGGCAGCCGAGGAGCTCGACCTTAAGCCGGGCGATACGGCGACGGCGGTAGTTAAGTCCACGTCGGTTGAGATTCGTCGGTAAACGAACGTCGTGGGTCCCCACTCTGGGTACGAGACGCGTGGCAGGAATTGCCATAGCCGAACCGTCGAGACGCGATACGCTCCGCTCCATGAATGACCGCATCGCAGCCGCAGCCCAAGGTCTCCTTGCGGCGCGCCAAGAGAACCGTATTGCCCTGCTCGATCCAGAGATCGCCCCACGCGATCTAGCCGAGGCCTATGCCGTCCATGTCGCACTGCTCGATCTGCTCAGTGCAAATGGAGGTGGCCCGCGCATCGGTTGGAAAGTCGGCTTTACGAACGACGCCGCCCTCGCGCGGATGGGTGCCAAGGAACCCGTCTTGGCGGGACTGCTTGGACAACACTCGTACGTGGGTGAGGCCGAACTGGCGAGCCCCGGCGGCAAGGGACTCGGCGTCGAAGCAGAGCTCGCCGTGCGACTCCGCTCGTCGCTGGCTGGCTCCGTCTCGCGTCAAGAGGCGGCCGCAGCGATTGAGGCTGTCGCGATCGCCATCGAGATCGTGCAGAAGCGC
>Ga0049085_10000225_pt1 | contig 23908 bp, 22 predicted proteins | sample GreLakmeSU08MSRF_FD_66721 | JGI IMG/M metagenome (GOLD analysis project Ga0049085, IMG submission 66721) | Freshwater lentic microbial communities from great Laurentian Lakes, MI, USA - Great Lakes metaG SU08MSRF | ecosystem: Environmental > Aquatic > Freshwater > Lake | place: Great Lakes... | reverse complement strand
CCCAATAAAGCGGTGGTTGGAGCAAATGCGTTTTCACATGCCTCGGGCATTCATCAAGATGGTATTTTAAAAGCCCGTGAAACCTATGAAATTATGCGTGCTGAAGATGTTGGTTGGTCAGCAAATAAAATTGTCTTGGGTAAATTATCGGGTCGTAATGCTTTTAAACAGCGCTTAGATGATTTGGGCTTAACTTTAGAGTCGGAAGCTGACTTTAATGAAGCCTTTGTACGTTTTAAAACTTTAGCCGATCAAAAAGCAGAAATCTTCGACGAAGATATTATTGCGATTATGTCTGAAGCAGCTCACGCCGAAGAGCACGATTTTTATCACTTTATTAGTCTTAGTCAGCATTCCAAAACGGGTGAGAGACCAATGGCCAAAGTAAGCTTTCGGATGGGCGATGCTGATGTTAGTTCTGAGGCCGAAGGTAATGGCCCAGTTGATGCGAGCTTAAATGCAATTGAAGCCTTGGCTCAAAGTGGCGCTGAGCAGCTTTTATATTCAGTGAATGCAATTACCTCTGGTACCCAGTCGCAGGGTGAAGTAACTGTGCGTTTGGCAAAAGGGGGGCGCATTGTCAACGGCGTAGGTACCGACCCCGACATCATTGCAGCTTCAGCGAAAGCGTATTTAGCGGCCTTAAACAAGCTTTATGACCCACGTCATGTGAAGTTGAATGCTCAAATGACCCCTTAATTAGGATTGAATTGCCCTCTATTTTGAATTCTGCTACAATTCGAGGGCTTTGATTTATAAAGCTTTTTTAATCGCACGACACTAAAAGGGTGAAAGCTCAGGTGTTCGCAAGTTAGGAGTAATACGATGTCAGTAGTTCATAGTCAAACGGCGGAAATCGTCAAAGAAAACGCGCGTAGCGCAAACGATACGGGTAGCCCCGAAGTTCAGGTGGCTTTATTAACCGCTCGCATCAATGACCTTACACCCCATTTCAAGGCAAACGCCAAAGATCATCACAGCCGTCGTGGTTTGTTGAAGATGGTTTCGCGTCGTCGCCGTCTCTTGGATTATCTCAAGGGCAAAGATTTGGATCGTTATCGCGCATTGATTGAGAAGTTAGGCCTCCGTAAGTAATTGGCTGGCATTTAGTAGCAGTTTGAGTGCTTCTAGATTACCTGTTTAGGGGATCGTGTCATTCCAATGCGTCTCTCAGCCCCATTTCCCTTCGCTGAGTGCCCCACTGGAATGGCATCCCTTGTAATCTTGAATTGCTCCAGCGTAGCCGAGGCGCTGCATTTCCTCGACGAGCGTTAAGTAGCTTGTTTTTAGCATCCATTCGGAATGCACAAGCGCAATTTGGAGAATGTAAAAATGACAATGTTTAAAAAAGTAGTAAAGACTTTTCAATGGGGTCAACAACAGGTAACAATGGAAACGGGCGAAATCGCACGTCAATCTGGCGGCGCGGTTATCGTTGACGTAGGCGATACCGTGGTTTTAGCCACGGTTGTAGCTTCAAAATCAGCCAAGCCCGGCCAAGATTTTTTCCCTTTGACTGTAGATTATTTAGAAAAAACCTATGCCGCAGGCAAAATTCCTGGTGGTTTTTTCAGGCGTGAAGGTCGCCCATCAGAAGGCGAAACTTTAATTTCGCGTTTAATCGATCGGCCAATTCGCCCGCTATTTCCTGAAGGTTTTTATAACGAAGTACAAGTAGTTATTCATGTTTTATCGATTAACCCTGATATTCCGTCGGATATCCCCGCTTTAATTGCTGCATCAGCTGCTTTATCGATTTCAGGAATTCCATTTAATGGCCCCATTGGCGCAGCCCGCGTAGGCTATCGAGATGGCCAGTATTTACTGAACCCAACCCGCGCTGAGCAAGCAACTAGTGAGCTCGATTTAATTGTGGCTGGTACTCAAGCTGCAGTTTTAATGGTTGAGTCTGAAGCACAACAATTACCAGAAGATGTGATGTTGGGTGCTGTAGTTTATGGCCACGATCAAATGCAAATTGCCATTAACGCCATTCAAGAAATGGTGCGCGAAGCTGGTAAACCTGAATGGGATTGGCAAGCCGCGCCGAAGGATGAACCTTTAATTGCTAAGATTACAGCTCTAGCAGAAGCGCCTTTACGTGAGGCCTATCAAATGCGTCAGAAACAGGCTCGCTCAACTAAGTTAAAAGAAATTAATAAAGAAGTGTTAGCTAAGTTAGCACTTGACGGCGACATTGATGAAGTTGCCGTGGGCAATATTTTGTTTGATATTGAAGGCAAAATTGTACGTAGCCAAATTTTGAATGGCGAACCGCGCATTGATGGTCGCGATACTCGCACTGTCCGCCCGATTGAAATTCGTAGTGGTGTTTTGCCCCGCACACACGGTTCAGCTCTCTTTACCCGCGGTGAAACTCAGGCTTTGGTAGTTGCTACCTTGGGTACTGCACGCGACGAGCAAATTATCGATGCACTTGAAGGCGAGCACCGTGATCGTTTCATGTTCCACTACAACATGCCCCCATTCGCTACTGGTGAAACCGGTCGTGTTGGTAGCCCTAAGCGTCGTGAAATTGGCCATGGTCGTTTAGCGAAGCGCGCGCTCATTCCTGTATTGCCAAACCCAGAAGATTTTGCTTATAGCATTCGGGTTGTTTCTGAAATTACCGAATCAAATGGTTCTTCATCGATGGCTTCAGTTTGCGGCGGTTGTTTAGCGTTAATGGATGCAGGTGTACCTGTCAAGGCACACGTTGCTGGCGTAGCAATGGGCCTAATTTTGGACGGCAACCGTTTTGCTGTTTTAACTGATATCTTGGGTGATGAAGATCATCTAGGTGATATGGACTTTAAGGTAGCCGGTACGGCAAATGGGATTACAGCTTTGCAAATGGATATCAAAGTGCAAGGTATCACCAAAGAAATTATGCAAGTAGCTTTAGCGCAAGCTAAAGAAGGTCGCTTACATATTCTGAGTAAAATGCAAGAAGCGATGGGCTCGGTTCGTACCGAGTTATCAGAGCATGCGCCAAGAATGGTATCTTTCAAAATTCATCCCGATAAGATTCGTGAAGTAATCGGTAAGGGCGGCGCTACCATTCAGGCCTTAACTAAAGAAACTGGTTGCAGCATCAATATTGAAGATGATGGCACGGTAACGATTGCATCCACCAGCGCTGATGGCTTAGCCGAAGCAAAGAGCCGTATTGAAGGTATTACCGCTGAAGCTGAGGTAGGCAAGATTTATGAAGGCCCTGTAGTGAAGTTGCTTGAATTTGGTGCCTTAATTAATATTCTGCCAGGTAAAGATGGTCTTTTACATATTTCTGAAATTGCCAATGAGCGTGTGAAAGAAGTGAAAGACTATTTACAAGAAGGTCAAATTGTGCGCGTGAAGTTATTGGCTGCCGATGAGCGTGGGCGTTTACGTCTTTCCTTAAAAGCAGCAATGGCGGAAGAGGGTGGCACAATTGCACCTTTAGCCGCTAGTGCAAACGCTACTGAGCCTTCGGAAAATACCCCTGCGAATGGTGAGACAGTTTAAGTAAGATAACCTTTACTTAGCTAAATGATCTGATAGTGAACGGAGATGGCTGATGCGCGTGATTGAAATTCGTGAACACGGTGCGCCTGAAGTCTTAGTTTCAAGCACTCGCCCAGACCCCGCTGTACCAACAGCAGGTTCTGGTGAAGTGTTAATTCGGGTTTTGGCAGCTGGTATTAACCGCCCCGATGTATTGCAACGCAAGGGTCATTACCCTGTGCCTGCTGGCGTCTCTGATATTCCCGGCCTGGAAGTTGCTGGCGAAATTATTGGTGGCGATTTAGCCCACGCCGATAATACATTTGGCCTTAAGTTAGGGGATAAAGTTTGTGCCTTGGTGCAGGGCGGTGGCTATGCCGATTTATGTTTAGCCCCCATTGCGCAATGTTTGCCTTATCCAACTGGTTTTAGTGACCAAGAAGCAGCCTCCTTACCCGAAACTTTTTTTACCGTATGGAGTAATGTTTTTATGCGCGGCGAGCTGGCCAAGGGCGAAACTTTATTAGTGCAAGGCGGTTCAAGTGGTATCGGAGTTACTGCGATATTAATTGCTAAGGCTTTAGGGCATCGGGTGCTGGTTACCGCAGGTAGCGATGAAAAATGTGCTGCTTGCATGAAGCTAGGTGCCGATGTGGCGATTAATTATAAAACCCAAGATTTTGTCGAAGAAGTAAAAAAAGCCACTGATGGTAAAGGTGTGAATGTTATTTTAGACATGGTAACTGGTGCCTATGTGCAACGTGAAATTGATTGTCTGGCTGATGATGGGCGTATTGTAATTATTGCGATTCAAGGCGGCTCAAAAGCGGAAGTAAATACGGGCCAGATTCTACGGCGACGCTTAACTATTACGGGCTCTACCTTACGCCCTAGACCAGTAGCCTTTAAAAAGAAAATTGCGCAAGCTTTGCATACGCAAATTTGGCCCTTACTAAATGCCGGTCAATTAAAGCCCGTAATTTATAAAACCTTCAGCATGAATGATGCTGCCGATGCGCATCGCTTAATGGAATCGAGCGAGCATGTGGGTAAAATTATTCTTACGGCGTAATTAAAAATATGCGCCCACTCATTATTGTTGCCAACTGGAAAATGCACGGTAGCTTTAGCCGTAATCAAACATGGATGCAAGATGTCTGCCGTTCTATGGCGCAAGGTATGCCTTCAGGACGGCGCTATGCAGTGTGTGCGCCATTTCCCTATTTAGCGCAATGTGCAGAGCTACTGCGCGTGGGTGGAGTAGCCGCCTTAAGTTTGGGCGCACAAGAGGTATCTGCCCATCTCGATGGACCCTATACTGGCGAAGTTTCTGCTCCTATGTTAGCTGAGCTTAGCTGCTCTTATGTCATTGTGGGCCATTCTGAGCGGCGCGATCTTCACCAAGAGACTGATGAACAAATTGCCGAAAAGGCTTTGCTCGCTTTAGATCATGGTTTAACTCCAATTATTTGTGTTGGTGAAACTGCTGATCAACGCAATTCAGGTCGAGCAGAAGAGGTTGTGCGCTCACAAATTGCTCGACAGGTTACGGTTTTACAAGATCGCTTAGTTGATTCTTTAATTGCTTATGAGCCGGTATGGGCAATTGGCACTGGCAAAGTTGCTACCGCGCAAGTTGCGCAAGATATGCATCGCGCTATTCGCCATCAATTAGCTGAATTTAATGACGACGTGGCCTCGCATATTGGAATTTTATACGGCGGTAGTGTTAAGCCTGAGAATGCCGCAGAATTATTCGTGATGCCAGATATTGATGGTGCTTTAGTAGGCGGCGCTTCATTAATTGCTGAAGATTTTCTAGCGATTTGCCGAGCTTAAATATTTTATTGGAGATTTAGCATGGAATGGTTTACTACTCTTTTAACAGTTTTGCAGGTGATATCTGCATTAAGCGTAATTGGTTTGGTTTTATTACAACAAGGGAAGGGTGCCGATATGGGCGCTGCCTTTGGTTCTGGCTCTTCAGGAAGTGTCTTTGGTGCTAGTGGCTCGGCCAATTTTCTGTCGCATACCACGGCCGTTTTTGCCACCGTATTTTTCTTAAGTACCTTAGGCCTTACTTGGGTTGGCAATAAAAAAACTACTGTTCCTGGCGTGCTTTCAGGCTCTACTCTTCCTATGGCGGGTGATGTGCCAGCGCCAGTAGCACCAGCTGCCCCAAATACACCTCCAGCTAGCCCGGAAAAAAATGCTGCCGCACCAGCTCCAGCAACAGAGCCTGCCGCAGCTAAAGATGCCGGTAAGCCAGTAGTGCCTAAGTAGATCGCTCATTAGCTAAACGAAGAAGCAAGGCAAAGTTGAGTTAATAGAAGTTGGGTGATATGTATCCGAGTAAGAAGCTGTAAAATTTTAGTTGTTCAGTAATTTTGTAATATGCCGACGTGGTGAAATTGGTAGACACGCTATCTTGAGGGGGTAGTGGCTTAGGCTGTGCGAGTTCGAGTCTCGCCGTCGGCACCAAGCAGATTTATCTGTCACAACAAATGCAGTCTTGCTCATGATTACGCAGGACATGGGCTATCAAATGAAAAGATCATGGCTGGCATTAAGTTAGGCATTATTTCGCTGGTAGCAATCAATGTCATTGCTGTCTTTGATTTAACCGGAATTGCCGCGCAGGCCGAATATAGCTTTAGCACCATTCTTTTTGTTAGCACCCCATTAATTATTTACTCCTTGCGTAAACCCTGCTGGGATGCACATGATACAAGTACTAGGCTAGAGCCTTTTAGTAGAGGGAGCCGTTCTGGTATTTAGCGCATCTTATTTACCCAGCACGCTCATGTAGCCCGTTAGGTATGAGATTGAAAAGAAGAGAGTATTGGTGATACCTTTTTTGGAATTAATATTAATTTTAAATCCGGTATTCTTTTTTTGAATTAAAAAGTCTTCACTAAGCCCAATAGAAATTTCTTCACCAAATTCGCAGCCCATTGCATTACATGGGCCAGGCGTTCGGTTAATTGATTTCAATGGCACAGTTGCACCATCAACTATTTGCGCCGATTGATATTCACGCATGCCATTTAAATAAATTAATTTTGCAAAGGCGCGATAAGTCACGTGGCCATGCGAATTTTTAGTAGCAACCAAGCCAAACTGCTCACTAGTGTTGTTATCGCCGATAGTAAAAATTTCAGGCCCGATATAAGTCACACTTTGATCGGTAGTTGAGGTTTTAATCTGTGTCGCTTTTGCTACCGAAGTAACCTCATCCGAGCTAATGACAATTTCATGGCTTGCGCATGCAGATAGGAAAATTCCAGCAGCAATGAGTGGCAGAATTTTCAATAGGGCAGCGGGCATGATTGACTTAAGCTCGAAGGAAGTTGAGTTATTAAAGGGTCACGTTAGTAAGGATGCGTGATTCTAGTCTGAAATGTTGAGAGCCTAATCAACTGATGCTCCAGAAGATTTCACCACCTTTTCCCATTTCTGAGTTTCAGCTGCAATAATTTTGCCAAAATCTTCTGGCGTACCAGCAATTGGTACTCCGCCTAACTCGGCCAGCCGTTCACGCATTTTTGGGTCAGCCAAAATTTTGTTTACTTCAGCATTGACACGATCAATCGCGGCGCGTGGAGACCCCTTAGGCATACCTATACCAAACCAAGCGGTAGCCTCATAACCGGGAACCGTTTCTGCGACTGTGGGTACATTAGGCAAAGATGGGTCGCGCGCTGCAGAAGTTACTGCTAAAGCACGCAGATTGCCCGATTTAATATGGCCTGCAGAGGAAGGCAAGTTATCAAATAAGACTTGTACTTGGCCAGCCATCAAGTCTACTAATGCTGGCCCTGCGCCTTTATATGGCACATGCAGCATATTACAGCCGGTCATCGATTTAAATAGTTCGCCTGATAAATGTACCGAAGTACCGCTACCTGAGGAAGCCATATTGACTTTGCCTGGATTAGCTTTGCAATAAGCAATAAACTCCGCCACTGTTTTGATTGGTAATGAAGGTGGAATAACCATCACATTGGGAGTACGTACCAGGCCTGCCACGGGGGCAATATCACGAATAAAATTGTAATTGAGGTTCTTATAGAGTGAAGCATTAATTCCATTGGCAGGATTTACGAGCAACATCGTATAACCATCGGGTGCCGACTTAATTACAAATTCAGCACCAATGTTATTGCCAGCCCCAGGTTTATTTTCAACCACCACATTCTGCCCTAATGCCTGAGTTAAGGGCTGCGCGATGATACGGGCTAATACATCTGTAGTACCAGCGGGTGGGTAAGGCACAACCCACTTAATGGATTTTTCTGGATAGTCAGCTGCCGTTGCTGTATTGATAGCGGCTAGTAAAGTACAAATGCTGGCTAAGGTAACTTTGCTTATAAAATTCATACGATCTCCTAATTAGTAACTTGTTATTTTTTCACTTTCATTAAAACTTACATCGATTTGCTTTTAATATCAGTAGTACTTTATACAATAGCTTTAAGATTAAATCAGATTACAAACACAGCGGCGGCCGTTTTAAGCCAAATTGCGTGCTTTGTTCAAAAGCATACGCTAGTTGCAAAACGCCGAAGTCGGCACGGTGGCGCCCAACAATTTGAACCCCTACTGGCAAGCCATTTGGGGTGAAGCCAGCAGGTACTGAGATTGCGGGATTGCCTAAAGCACTAATTAAATACAGTGATTTTTGCCATTCGATATAAGTTTGCATGGGAACCCCATTGATTTCCCGCGGATAGTCGAGGTCAATTGCAAAAGGGGTCACTTGATTCACTGGCAAAATTAAAAACTCATATTGCGCCATAAATTCGCGCATGCGATGGTAGAGTTCGGTCCGTTTGGCTTCGGCTCGAGCTAATTGAGGGCCGGTAATGGGTATGCCTTGCTCGGCATTCCAAATAACAGTATCTTTAAATTTTTCACCATGTTCGACCATTAAAGGGGTAATGCGTAGTTCCGTGCGCCAAGCACGCCACAACATAAAAATTTCATCAGCTTCAGCGATGTCTGGTTCGGCATTGACTACTTCACAACCCAATGCTTCGAATACCGAGCGCGATGCGGCTAAAACTGCTGAAACTGCTGGCTCTACTGGTAGTCCACCCAAATTAGCGCTAAAGGCGATTTTACAGCCCCGAAAATCACGTGTCAGTGGTTGATTAAAAATGGTGCCAGGGGCTTCTAGTGCAATGGGCGAGCGATCGTCGGGCCCAGCCATGGCAGACATTGCAAGCGCTAAATCGGACACATTACGAGCCATGGGACCAGCGACACTCATGGTGTACCAGCCTAGTTGATCGGGCCAATTGGGCACCCGGCCAACTGAAGGGCGTAAACCCACCACATTGCAAAAATTTGCTGGATTACGCAGCGAGCCACCCAAATCGGTGCCATCAGCCAGTGCGATCATGCCCGCAGCTAAAGCAACTGCGCCCCCGCCCGACGAGCCGCCACAGGTTTTGCTCAAATCGTAAGGGTTTGGTGTTGCGCCAAATACGGCATTAAAGGTTTGACTTCCAGCCCCAAACTCAGGGGTATTGGTTTTACCTAGACTTATAGCGCCAGCTCTTTTAAGCCGCTCGACTGGGAGCGAATCAACTTCAGGGATGAAATCTTTAAAGGCAAGCGAGCCAAAGGTAGTTTTTACCCCTTTAGTCAGAAATAGATCTTTGTGAGCTACTGGTAAGCCATGTAAGACGCCAATTTCGGCCCCGCTCTCTAGGTGTTGATCAGCCCTTTGGGCCTCTTGCATAGCTGAATCTGCGGTTAGGGTGACGATGGCGTTTAGGGTAGGATTTAAACGCTCGATTTGGTCTAAATGCGCCCGTATAACTTGGCTAGCTGATAGTTTTTTAAGACGCATTAGCTCGGCTAGTTGCGTGGCCGGAAGAAAACAGAGGTCTTGATTGACTGGCATAAGTAGGGCGCTTAGGGTTTTGCTTTATCTCAGCAAAGATGGGTAGAATGGGCAAGCATAATGCTATTTATCAATAAGCTAATTTATCGTGATTTATCCACTAACAGGTGATAGGTTTGCAAGCTACTAATATTAAGAATCCTGCTTATTTTCATAAGGTTGTGGATTGCCAATGGGCTTGCCCAGCCCACACTCCAGTGCCTGAATATATTCGCTTAATTGCGCAAGGGCAATATACCGATGCCTATATGGTTAATTGGGTTTCCAATGTCTTTCCTGGAATTTTAGGTAGAACTTGTGACCGCCCTTGTGAGCCTGCCTGCCGTCGAGGGCGGGTTGAAGAAAATAATGGTGACGACCCCGAGCCAGTGGCAATTTGCCGTTTAAAGCGGGTTGCAGCCGACCTAAAAGGGGATGTGCAGGCGCGTATGCCTAAGATTGCTAAGAAAAATGGCAAACGCATAGCTTGCGTTGGTGCAGGCCCCTCATCACTTACGGTAGCCCGCGATTTAGTGCCATTAGGATATGAGGTCACCGTTTTTGATGGCGAGCAACGTGCGGGTGGTTTTATTCGCTCACAAATACCCCGTTTTCGTTTACCAGAATCGGTAATCGATGAGGAGACTGGTTATATTCTTGATTTAGGCGTGCAATTTAAAGGTGGTGAACGCATTAGTTCGATGAATGCTTTATTGGCCACAGGTTTTGACGCTATCTATGTAGGCTCTGGTGCCCCGCGTGGTCGAGATTTAGATTTGCCGGGCCGCCAAGCAGCTGCCGAGCAGATTCATATCGGCATTGATTGGTTGGCTTCAGTTTCTTTTGGGCACATTACGAGCATTGGCAAAAAAGTGATTGTGCTGGGCGGCGGAAACACCGCAATGGATTGTTGTCGTTCGGCAAGAAGGTTAGGTAGTTCTGATGTCAAAGTAATTGTACGCAGCGGTTTTGAAGAAATGAAAGCTTCGCCATGGGAAAAAGAGGATGCGCTGCATGAAGGTATTCCAATTATTAATTTTCATGTGCCAAAAAGTTTTGAGGTGCAAGATGGAAAATTAATTGGCATGTACTTTACTGTAGTGGCAGCAGTTTATAGCGAACAAGGCGAGCGCAAACTGGTGCCAAATGGTGAGCCCGACATATTCTTTCCCTGTGATACCGTGCTATTGGCAGTTGGTCAAGAAAATGCTTTTCCTTGGATTGAGCCCGATAGCGGCATTCAATTTAATCGCCATGGTTTACCAGAATTAGATAAGATTTCTTTTCAGTCGACAAATCCACAAGTATTTTTTGGGGGCGATGCAGCGTTTGGCCCTAAAAATATAATTACTGCAGTTGCTCATGGCCATGAAGTTGCTGTATCAATTGATCGCTTTTTACACCATGAATCGCCCACTGTAAGGCCTCCACCATATACCAATTTAATGTCGCAAAAAATGGGTATCCACGAGTGGAGTTACCATAACGATGTATCAGTTGATTTGCGTTTTCCGGTACCTTGGGCTGAAGCGGCAAAGGCTTTAGCAAATATTCGGGTAGAGGTTGAATTAGGCTTTGATGCCGCCACGGCATTTAAAGAAGCTAACCGATGTTTAAATTGCGATGTCGAAACCGTCTTCACCCGCGAAACTTGCATTGAATGTGATGCCTGTGTTGATATCTGTCCGATGGATTGCATTACTTTCACTGAAAATGGTGATGAGCATGATTTGCGCTTACGCTTAAAAGCGCCTGCCACCAACCTCACGCAAGCGCTTTACGTCTCAGCTAATCTCAAATCGGGTCGGGTTATGGTGAAGGATGAGGATGTCTGTTTGCACTGCGGTTTATGTGCTGAACGCTGCCCAACAGGCGCATGGGATATGCAGAAATTTTTGTTAGAAACTACGCCGGCTGGTCCAGATTGCCGAGATAAAACACTAAATCTGCCAGTGGAGTTGGTATGAAGCGCATTGAGGCTGTGAATGATTTTGTAATTAAATTTGCCAATGTCAATGGCTCTGGCTCGGCTTCCGCTAATGAACTTTTTGCCAAAGCAATTTTGCGGATGGGAGTACCTGTTAGTCCGCGTAATATTTTCCCCAGCAATATTCAGGGCATGCCAACTTGGTATGAAGCTCGAGTGTGCGCGAAGGGGTATTTAGGGCGCAGGGGCGGGGTCGACATCATGGTGGCTATGAACCCCCAAACTTGGGATGCCGATGTAGCCGAAATTGAGCCCAATGGCTATCTTTTTTATGACTCGACGCGCTCAATACCTGAATCACAGTTTCGTAAAGATGTGCACACCATTGGTGTGCCTTTAACTGAAATTAGTAATGCTAATTATCCCGATGCTCGCCAACGGCAATTATTCAAAAATATTATTTACGTAGGTGCTTTATCCGCTTTATTAAAAGTTGATAGTGCAGTCTTTGAAAAATTGTTTGCCGAGCAATATAAAGGTAAAGAAATTTTGCTTGATTCAAATATTAAAGCCTTTCATTTGGGCTATAGCTACATTCAAAAGCATTTTAAAGATGCGATCGGCATTCAAGTGCGCCGTGAAGACGGGGTTGGCGAACAAATTTTTATCGATGGCAATAGCGCGATTGCTTTGGGTTGCGTCTATGGAGGTGCGACGGTAGCTGCTTGGTATCCGATTACACCTTCTTCTTCGGTACCCGAGGCATTTCAAAAGTATTGTGAACGTTTTCGAGTCGATAAAAAAACTGGGCATGATCGTTTTGCCATTATTCAAGCCGAAGATGAATTGGCTTCGATTGGGATTATTATTGGCGCTGCTTGGAATGGGGCGCGAGCCTTTACTGCCACATCGGGTCCTGGTATTTCGCTGATGACAGAATTTATTGGTTTGGCTTACTTTGCTGAAATTCCTATTGTTATTATTGATGTGCAGCGTGGCGGCCCTTCAACGGGTATGCCCACTAGAACCCAGCAATCGGATTTATTAGCCTGTGCTTATGCTTCCCATGGCGACACTAAACATGTGCTGCTATTTCCTGAGGATCCTCACGAGTGCTTTGAACAAGCTGCTGTAGCACTAGATTTAGCTGAGCTCTTGCAAACCCCAATCTTTTTAATGACTGATTTAGATATTGGTATGAATCAGCGTTTAAGCAAACCATTTACATGGGATGAGCGAGAAGCGTATCACCGTGGCAAGGTCATGTCCTACGAAGACTTAGAAGCCGGAAAAGATTTCGGACGCTATAAAGATGTGGATGGCGATGGCATTCCATGGCGTACTTTACCCGGTACCCATCCGACTAAAGGTAGTTTTTTTACTCGTGGTACAACCCGTGACGCTTATGCGCGCTATTCAGAGCGAGGGCCCGATTACATTTACAACATGGAGCGTTTGTTATTAAAGTTTAAGGTTGCCGCTGACTTAGTGCCCCAGCCAATTATTGAGCAAGGCAAAACCCCGAGTCAATTTGGGGTGATTTATTTTGGTTCAACTAGCCCAGCGATGCAAGAGACATTAGATGTTCTGCGCGCAGATAAAATTGTGCTTGATGCAATGCGAATTCGGGCCTTCCCATTTTCTAAAGTTGTGAGTGATTTTATTGCTAAACATGAAAAAGTATTTGTAGTTGAACAAAATCGTGATGCACAGATGCATACGCTGCTCACTACCGAGTTAGAAATTGATCCAGCTCGCTTAATCAAAATTTTGCATTACGATGGTACGCCAATTACAGCACGCTTTATTGTTGCCGCTATTGGTCAGCACCTAAAATCACCCGTTACTACCAAATCTCGCGCTCGCCTTGAAAAGGAATCATCATGACTTATATTGCTAAGCCGAGCATGCATCATCCTAGCTTAAGCACTAATAAGGTTGGCTATACTCGGCGTGATTATGAAGGTCGCATTTCTACTTTATGCGCGGGTTGTGGGCACGATTCAATTTCTGCAGCAATTGTTCAGGCTTGCTGGGAAATGGATATTGAACCCCACCGTGTAGCTAAATTATCTGGCATTGGCTGTAGTTCTAAAACACCGGATTATTTTCTTGGGGCTTCCCATGGTTTTAATACTGTACACGGGCGCATGCCTTCAGTCTTAACGGGTGCAAATTTAGCTAATCGCGACCTTTTATATTTGGGCGTTTCAGGTGATGGCGATTCTGCTTCAATCGGGTTAGGACAATTTGCGAATGCTATGCGGCGCAGTGTACGCATGACTTATATCGTTGAAAATAATGGCGTCTATGGGCTTACTAAGGGTCAATTTTCTGCTACGGCAGATCGTGGCTCAAAAAGTAAGAAGGGTATTGTTAATAACGATAGCCCAATTGACTTAGTAGGGCTGGCTTTGCAGTTGGGCGCTACTTATGTTGCGCGCAGTTTTTCTGGAGATAAAGAGCAATTAGTACCTTTGATTAAAGGCGCAATTGGCCATGGCGGGGCTGCTTTTATTGATGTCATTAGCCCCTGTGTTACTTTTAATAATCATGGTGGTAGCACTAAAAGTTACGATTATGTTAGACAGCATAATGAAGCAGTGAGCCGGATTGATTTTATCCCACAACATTCTGAAATTACCACTGCATATGCTCCGGGAGAATTGATTGAAGTGCGCCAGCACGATGGTAGTTATTTGCGATTACGTAAGTTAGACACTAGCTATGATCCTACAAATCGCTATGCAGCCTTAAGTTATATTAATGAACATCAAGATCGCGGCGAAGTGGTTACTGGGTTGCTCTATTTAGATCCGCTGGCTGGTGACTTACATGAAGCGTTAAATACCTGTGCTGAGCCTTTAAATTCTTTAGGAATTGCAGAGTTGTGCCCAGGGGTTGATGCTTTAGCAAAAATAAATGCTTCTTTACGATAAGACATATTTTTTTAGGAGTTAAGATGACTGAGCGTTCCGTATCCAATTCCATCGTCCACAGTAATTTAGTGCGTTTGCCGCCTAGTGCGACTATTCTCGATGCTGCACGCACCATGACTAAGGCAAATTGTGGCAGTGTCTTAATTATTTCACCTAATGGCACTTTAGAGGGCATTGTGACTGAGCGCGATTTAATGACGCGGGTATTAGCAAAGGGCTTGATTCCTGAAAAAACCGTAGTGTCTCAAGTGATGACGCCGAACCCCCATTGTGTGCCTCCCGAAATGATTGTGTCGCATGCCGTGATGATTATGATTGAGCGGGGTTTTAGACATCTCCCCATTGTTTCTGATGACGGCAAAATTTTAGGAGTCTTTTCAGCGCGCGATGCATTACCCAGAGAAATTAGTGACGCTTTAAGCCTAGCTGATTTTCATGAGCAGATGAATGATCCGTTGATCTAACTAAAAAGGGTATGCAATGGAAAAGAAAATCTCAAAAAATGAGCCATATCCGATTGAAGTTCAGGCTGGCAATACCTATGCATGGTGTTCATGCGGACTGAGTAAAACTCAGCCATTTTGTGATGAATCTCATCAATTAACTGACTGTATGCCCTTTGAATTTACTGCTACTGAAAGTAAGGTTATTTATTTCTGTGGCTGTAAGCAAACGGCATCACCACCGCTCTGTGATGGTTGCCACCGCTCACTGTAGACCGAGATTTCAGTTGCTTGCACAGAAAGCCTACTTTATGGGCCTTATCCTTTAAGTTTGCCGGCGCCTAGAGGAAAACCCTTATAATCTTGCAAGTAATTTAGTACAGAGATATGGGCTTTGTTTGACAACTGATTTAGGCTAATTTTGAACCTTGCAAACTACTTTCCGGTTTTGCTGTTTATCCTCGTTGGGATAGCCGTTGGTTTAGTGCCAATGTTATTGGGCAAAATAGTAGCCCCCTCTAGCCCAAATGCTGAAAAACTGTCTCCCTACGAATGCGGCTTTGAAGCATTCGAAGATGCCCGCATGAAATTTGATGTGCGCTATTACCTAATTGCCATTCTTTTTATTTTGTTCGACCTTGAAACTGCCTTTCTATTTCCTTGGGGAGTTGCTTTGCGTGATATTGGTTGGGCAGGCTATGCCTCGATGATTGTGTTTCTCTTGGAATTTATTGTAGGCTTTGTTTACATCTGGAAAAAGGGCGCCCTCGACTGGGAGTAAAAGTTATGGCGTTGGAAGGCGTACTCAAAGAAGGTTTTATTACTACCTCTGCAGATCAGCTAATTAACTGGACCCGCACTGGTTCGCTGTGGCCCATGACTTTTGGTTTAGCTTGCTGCGCCGTAGAGATGATGCATGCGGGTGCCGCTCGTTACGATTTAGATCGCTTCGGTGTTGTATTTCGGCCCTCGCCACGGCAATCTGATTTAATGATTGTGGCTGGCACGCTTTGTAACAAAATGGCCCCAGCCTTACGTAAAGTGTACGATCAGATGCCTGAACCCCGCTGGGTGATTTCAATGGGCTCATGCGCTAATGGTGGGGGCTATTATCATTACTCTTATTCGGTTGTGCGGGGCTGTGATCGAATTGTGCCTGTAGATATATACGTACCAGGTTGCCCACCCACGGCCGAAGCCCTAATTTACGGCATCATTCAGTTGCAGGCCAAAATTGGCCGCACTAGCACTATTGCACGCAAAGCGTAAACCGAGCCACTATGTCTGAGCGCTTAAATCATCTCGCCCAAACCATTCAAAACGTGCTGGGTGCGCGGGTTAAATCGATTGAGGTCGCTTTAAATGAAGTGACTCTCGTGGTAAGCGCTGACGATTATTTAAACGCTGCCTTTTTGTTGCGCGACGAACCAGCTTTGGCATTTGCACAACTAATCGATTTATGCGGAGTTGATTATCAAGAGTATGGCGATGGTACGTGGACTGGCTTGCGTTTCGCAGTCGTCACTCATTTACTCTCCCTGCAACATAATCAAAGGCTCCGGCTGCGGGTTTTTGCACCGGACGATAGCTATCCAGTAGTTGCATCTCTCGTATCCGTATGGAGTTCTGCTAATTGGTTCGAACGTGAAGCCTTCGATTTATTCGGAATTTTGTTCGACGGCCATGAGGATTTGCGCCGGATTCTGACCGACTATGGTTTTATTGGCCACCCATTTCGAAAAGACTTTCCGATTTCTGGAACAGTTGAAATGCGCTACGATCCTGAACTCAAGCGAGTAGTGTATCAACCTGTCACAATTGAGCCACGTGAAGTGATTCCCCGCATTGTCCGTGAAGAATCGTATGGAGGACCCGCTTAACGGTCTTCATCATGGCAGAAATTAAGAATTACACCCTCAACTTTGGCCCTCAGCATCCTGCAGCGCATGGCGTTTTACGTTTAGTGCTTGAGTTAGATGGCGAAGTTATTCAGCGCGCTGATCCGCATATTGGTTTATTACATCGCGCTACTGAAAAGTTAGCTGAGACGCGCACTTGGATTCAAAACGTGCCGTACATGGATCGTCTTGATTATGTCTCAATGATGGTGAATGAGCACGCCTATGTCATGTCGATTGAAAAATTAATTGGCGTTGATGTGCCATTACGAGCCCAATATATTCGCGTGATGTTTGATGAATTAACGCGTTTACTGAATCATCTACTCTGGATTGGTTGTCATGGTTTAGATGTGGGGGCAATGGCCGTATTTTTATATGCTTTCCGTGATCGTGAAGAAATTTTTGATATGTATGAGGCTGTATCTGGCGCACGAATGCATGCAGCTTACTATCGTCCGGGGGGAGTGTATCGAGATTTGCCCAGCGAGATGCCTCAATTTATAAAATCAAAATTGCGCAGTGACGCGGCAATTCAGCGCCTGAATGAAACTCGTACTGGTTCTTTACTCGATTTCATTGAAGCCTTTAGTAAGCGCTTTCCTGCCAATGTCGATGAATATTGCAATCTTCTCACCGATAACCGTATTTGGAAGCAGCGCTTAGTGGGTATTGGTGTGGTTACGCCTGAGCGAGCTCTTCAGCTTGGCTTTACAGGGCCAATGTTGCGTGGCTCGGGTATTGAATGGGATTTACGCAAGAAGCAGCCTTATGAAGTGTATGACCGGTTGGATTTTGATATTCCTGTGGGTGTAAATGGCGATTCTTATGATCGGTATTTAGTGCGCATGGAAGAGATGCGGCAATCAAACCGCATCATTACTCAGTGTGTTGCATGGCTAAAAGAAAATTCTGGTTCAGTGATGAGCGATAACCATAAAGTTGCCCCACCATCGCGTTTAGATATGAAAACTAATATGGAAGAATTAATTCACCATTTCAAATTATTTACCGAAGGCATTCATGTTCCGCAAGGTGAGGCTTATGCTGCGGTCGAACACCCGAAAGGGGAGTTTGGCGTCTATTTAATTTCTGATGGGGCTAATAAACCTTATCGAATGAAAATTCGTGCGCCCGGTTTTGTTCATTTAGCTGCCCTCGACGAAATGGCGCGGGGCCATATGATTGCTGATGCAGTGACGATTATTGGCACTCAAGATATTGTCTTTGGTGAGATCGACCGCTAATGACAACTTTATTTTCTGTTGCCTGCCGCGCGGAAATTGATCGCAATATTGCGAAGTATCCGCCTGAGCAAAAGCAATCGGCAGTGATGGCGGCTTTAATTGCCGCGCAAACCGAGTTAGGTTGGGTTTCGCCAGCTGTGATTGAAGAAGTAGCACAGATCTTAGGCATGCCCACCATTGCGGTAGATGAAGTAGCCACTTTTTATAATATGTATAACACTAAGCCTGTTGGTGCATACAAAATTGTGGTGTGCACAAATTTGCCTTGCCAATTAAGTCATGGCGCTGATGCAGCTGATTATTTGAAACAAACCCTTGGTATCGGATTTAATGAAACTACACCTTGTGGCACTTTTACCCTTAAAGAAGGTGAGTGCATGGGCGCTTGCGGTGACTCTCCTGTGATTTTGGTAAACGATAAGCGCATGTGTAGTTTTATGAGTCACGACAAAATTGATGCTTTATTAGCCGAGTTACGCAGCACAAGCCAGCTCGCCTTAGAAGGGTCGAGGGTATGACCAGCTTGCACAAAAATCATGTGAAGCCCCTCATTTTGGCTGGCTTAACTAGCGATAACTGGCATTTAGAAGATTACGTAAAGCGTGGTGGATATAGCCAATTGCGCCGTATCTTAAGCGAGCCAGTTGCGCCCGATGCGATTATTGCAGAGTTAAAGTTATCGGCCTTACGCGGACGCGGTGGCGCAGGTTTTCCAACTGGTTTGAAGTGGAGTTTTATGCCACGCCAATTTCCAGGGCAAAAATATTTAGTGTGCAATAGCGATGAAGGTGAGCCTGGTACTTTTAAAGATCGTGACATCATGCGCTACAACCCACATGCCTTAATTGAGGGCATGATTATTGGTGCCTACACCATGGGCATTTCGGTGGGCTATAACTATATTCATGGTGAAATTTGGGATGTTTATCAACGCTTTGAAGCGGCCTTAGAAGAAGCACGCGCTGCAGGTTATTTAGGTAATCATATTTTGGGTAGTAATTTTAGTTTTGAGTTGCATGCTACGCCTGGTTGGGGAGCTTATATTTGTGGCGAAGAAACGGCTTTATTAGAGTCACTCGAAGGCAAGAAAGGGCAGCCCCGTTTTAAACCACCTTTCCCAGCTAGCTTTGGTTTGTATGGCAAGCCAACTACCATTAACAACACTGAAACCTTTGCAGCAGTGCCTTTTATTTTGGCGATGGGAGGCGAAGCATATCTTAAGCTCGGTAAACCGAATAATGGTGGTACCAAAATTTTCTCGGTTTCAGGCGATGTCAATCGGCCAGGTAATTATGAAATTCCCCTAGGTTTGCCATTCGCAGAGTTATTGCAATTAGCTGGTGGTATGCGTAATGGCTCAAGATTAAAAGCAGTCATTCCAGGGGGTTCTTCGGCTCCCGTTATTCCGGCTGCAGAAATGATGGATCTAACCATGGATTACGACAGCATCGCTAAAGCGGGGTCAATGCTAGGTTCGGGTGCAGTGATCGTGATGAATGACACTCGCTGTATGGTGCAGGCTTTATTGCGCTTATCGTATTTTTATCACGAAGAATCGTGTGGCCAATGCACCCCTTGCCGGGAAGGTACCGGCTGGTTATGGCGGATTGTCAATCGCATTGAGCATGGTACAGGGCGAATGGAAGATTTAGATTTACTCAATGATGTAGCTAATAACATCCAAGGCCGCACGATTTGTGCTTTGGGTGATGCTGCAGCGATGCCGGTGCGTGGCATGCTCAAGCATTTTCGAGATGAGTTTGCTTATCATATTGAGCATGGGCGCTGCCTGGTATCTTCGGGCGGGAGTCATTCCCTAGAAACTGCTGAAGTGGCTGGGAGTTCAAGCGCATGAGCATGGTTGAGCTTGAGATTGACGGCAAGACAGTAAGCGTTCCTCAGGGTTCAATGGTAATGCACGCGGCTAATCAATTGGGTACCTATGTACCCCATTTTTGTTATCACAAGAAATTATCAATTGCCGCCAATTGCCGCATGTGTTTAGTTGAGGTTGAAAAGGCGCCTAAACCCTTACCAGCTTGCGCTACGCCAGTTACGCAAGGCATGAAAGTGTTGACGCATTCAGCCAAAGCCCTTGAGGCGCAACGTGCAGTGATGGAGTTTTTGCTGATTAATCATCCACTCGATTGCCCAATTTGTGATCAAGGCGGAGAATGTCAATTACAAGATTTAGCAGTAGGTTATGGTAAGTCGAGTTCACGCTATACCGAAGAGAAGCGGGTGGTATTCCATAAAAATGTTGGGCCCTTAATTTCAATGGAAGAAATGACCCGCTGTATTCATTGCACGCGCTGTGTGCGCTTTGGTCAAGAGGTTGCGGGCGTAATGGAATTAGGTATGGTTAACCGTGGCGAACATTCTGAAATTACGACTTTCTTAGGTCGGACGATTGATTCTGAGTTATCGGGCAATATGATTGATATTTGTCCAGTTGGCGCTTTGACTAGCAAGCCATTTCGTTATGCGGCACGCACTTGGGAATTGGCTCGTAAGCGTTCACTGAGCCCACACGATGGCTTGGGTAGTAATACCACGGTGCAAACTAAAGCCAATCGAGTTATGCGTGTAGTAGCTTTAGAAAATGAAGCAATCAATGAATGTTGGATTAGTGACCGTGATCGCTTTGCCTACGAGGGCCTCAATAGCGCTGACCGTGTTACTACGCCAATGGTGAAGCAGGATGGCAAGTGGTTAGTGACCGATTGGGAATCAGCCCTTGATTACGTCAGCAACTCTTTACAAACTATTCGCAATTTGCATGGCGCCGATGCAATTGCCGCAATTGCCCATCCTATTTCGAGTACTGAAGAGCTATACCTGTTACAAAAATTAATTCGTGGTTTAGGCTCTAGTCAAATTGAAACACGTTTACGTCAAATTGATACCCGTGGCGCCGCAACCGCGCCGTATTTGGGGATGAGTATTACTGAGTTAAGTGGTTTAAAGCGAGCCTTAATTATTGGCAGTAATTTACGTAAAGATCAACCGCTTATTGCTGCGCGTTTGCGTACTGCCACAAAGCAAGGCTTGCAAGTTCATCGTCTCGATGCTGGTGGTAGCGATTGGCTGATGCCAGTAGCTAATAGCTTAAATTTACGTCCCAGTGCTTGGGTTAATGGTTTAGGTGAAATTGCTTTAGCGCTTGCACAAGCAAAGGGTGTGGCAGCTCCCAAGGGCATAGGTGGTCAGACTATTTCACCTGAAGCACTGCAAATTGCTAAGGCGATGTTAGCCACGACATCAGCTGTTACTGAGGCTGGCTTAGCAGCCACTTCAACACAAGCGATATTGTTAGGCGCAAGCGCTATTGCGCATCCACAAGCGGCTGATTTACATGTATTAGCGCAATTTATTGCCGAGCAGACTGGAGCACGCTTCGGCTTCCTGCAAGAGGGCGGTAATAGCGTTGGCGCGCATCTCGTGAATGCGGTTCAAGGCAATCAAGGCAGTATCGATACGCTGTTAGCGGGAGATCGACATGCTTATATACTCATGAATGTAGAGCCTTTAGCTGATTTACCAAACCCACTTCAAACACGCATGGCTTTAAATAAAGCCGATACAGTGGTTGCTCTAAGTGCTTTTACAAGCCCTGATTTACTTGAATTAGCCGATGTGATTTTGCCTATTGCTCCATTTACTGAGACGATGGCTAGTTATGTCAATACAGCGGGTACGATTCAAACGATTCAGCCAGCAGTTCGACCGCTTGGTGATTCTCGACCTGCCTGGAAAGTATTGCGCGTCTTAGGCACCTTGGCAAAACTCGATGGCTTTTTATTTAATTTGCCCGAAGAAGTTCGGGCGGAAGCTTTGCCTGAAATGAGTGAGTCCGTGCTGCCCCTTCTCAGCAATCAATTTAGCGAGAACTTAAGTTTGAGTTCAATCACCTTGCCTATTGAATCTGGTTTAGAGCGCTTGGGTGAGGTGCCACTATACGGTGTTGATGCCATTGTGCGTCGCTCTAGCGCCTTGCAACTGACTGCAGATGCTAAATTAGCCGCAAAAGCAGGTTTAGGGCCAGATACCTTTATTGAACTTGGCTTAAAAGAGGGCGATTTAGTGCAAGTAACTCAAGCAGGGGTTAGTGTGAGCTTAACTGCTACACAGATCTCAGGTTTAGCTTTTGGCGTGGTTCGTCTGGCCAGCACGACACTGTTCAGTATGCAACTCGGGCCAATGTTTGGACCAATTACCCTGAACCGCATTGCTGGGCAAGTGAATTAAGCAATGACTGATTTTCTTAATCTCATTGAGGTGCAGGGGCTAGCTATTTTTGGTTCGTTTTGGACCTTAATCTGGACCTTAGTCAAAATCGTCGTTATTGTTTTGCCAATGTTTGGTGCTGTGGCCTATTTAACTCTGTGGGAACGTAAGCTGATCGGTTGGATGCATATTCGCTTAGGCCCAAATCGGGTTGGACCTTTCGGTTTATTTCAACCCATTGCCGATGCCCTTAAGCTCTTATTAAAAGAAATTATTTCACCGACGCGTGCCAGTAAAGTTTTATATGTGATTGCTCCCGTAATGGTAATAGCGCCTGCATTTGCCGCATGGGCCGTGATTCCATTTCAGGCCGAGATGGTTTTAGCGAATGTCAATGCTGGGTTGCTCTATGTCATGGCAATTACTTCAGTAGGCGTCTATGGCATTATTTTGGCTGGCTGGGCCTCTAACTCAAAATATCCATTCTTAGGTGCGATGCGCGCTGCTGCGCAAATGATTTCTTATGAAATTGCAATGGGCTTTGCTTTGGTCACCGTGCTAATGGTATCGGGTTCTTTAAATTTAAGTACCATCGTTATTAGCCAAAGCACAGGCCTTTTTGCTAGTTATGGTTTAAATTTCTTGTCGTGGAATTGGCTACCACTGTTACCGATGTTTTTAATTTACTTTATTTCAGGTATTGCTGAAACAAACCGTCATCCATTTGATGTCGTAGAAGGGGAGTCGGAAATTGTCGCTGGGCACATGGTGGAATATTCCGGCATGGCTTTTGCGATGTTCTTTTTGGCAGAGTATGCCAATATGATTTTGATTGCCGCAATGGCATCAGTCTTATTCTTAGGTGGTTGGTTGCCTATTCTCGATTTACCGGTGCTGCGCGATATTCCAGGCTTCTTTTGGTTATTTGCTAAAACCTTTTTCTTGTTATCGTGCTTCATTTGGTTGCGCGCAACATTACCACGCTATCGCTATGACCAAATTATGCGTTTAGGTTGGAAAATTTTTATTCCCCTTGCAGTATTTTGGGTGGTAGTAATGGGCGCATGGATTGTTTCACCTTGGAATATTTGGAATTAAGTGAAGCTATGATCAAAAAATCACTCAAACGCGTAAGCCAATTCTTTGATAGCCTGATGCTCAAAGATATCCTCACGGGGATGTCAATTACGGGACGTTATCTGTTTAAGCCCAAGTTTACGATTCAATACCCTGAAGAGAAAACACCCTTATCACCACGCTTCCGAGGTTTGCATGCACTGCGTCGTTACCCCAACGGAGAAGAGCGCTGCATTGCCTGTAAATTATGCGAAGCAGTTTGTCCTGCTTTAGCGATTTCGATTGAATCGGAACAACGTGATGATGGCTCTCGTCGCACTACTCGCTACGATATCGATTTAACAAAATGTATTTTTTGTGGCTTTTGTGAGGAAGCTTGCCCAGTTGATGCAATTGTTGAAACCAATATTTTTGAATACTTTGGTGATAAACGCGGCGACCTGTATATGACTAAAGAGATGTTATTGGCAGTTGGCGACGAGTATGAAAAAGAAATTGCTGCTAATCGTGCTGCTGATGCGCCATATCGTTAATGAAGAATAGTTAAAGAAACCCGTGACCTTTGATCCCTCTACCATATTCGCGATCTTCTTTTATGCCTTTGCCGGCCTATTAGTCATTGCTGCTTTACGTGTAGTTACCGCACCCAATCCTGTTCATGCGGCACTCTTCTTAGTGCTGGCATTTTTCTGCGCCTCAGGAATTTGGATGCTATTGCAGGCTGAATTTTTAAGTCTAGCGCTAATCTTGGTTTATGTCGGTGCTGTCATGGTG
>Ga0049085_10000223_pt1 | contig 24281 bp, 22 predicted proteins | sample GreLakmeSU08MSRF_FD_66721 | JGI IMG/M metagenome (GOLD analysis project Ga0049085, IMG submission 66721) | Freshwater lentic microbial communities from great Laurentian Lakes, MI, USA - Great Lakes metaG SU08MSRF | ecosystem: Environmental > Aquatic > Freshwater > Lake | place: Great Lakes... | reverse complement strand
TTCTCCAGTCGCTCCAGTTTCTCCAGTCGCTCCAGTTTCTCCAGTCGCTCCAGTTTCTCCAGTCGCTCCAGTTTCTCCAGTCGCTCCAGTTTCTCCAGTCGCACCAGTTTCTCCCGTGGCACCTGTCGCTCCATTTACACCGCCGGCATCCGTAACATTTATTGTGCCCTGCATAGATGAGTGATACTGGCAGGCATAATAAAGAGTGTTTGGCGCATCAAAAGGAACTTCAAAAATAATATCTCCAACAGCAGGACCATTATTTGTGACCCCAATGGAATAAATGTCTCCTGAACTGTAGGCGCCTGAAACTGTCTGTATCCAAAATGGATGACCAGATGCGTTTATGTTAAGTATGTACCGAAGTCCTCGAATAACTATCAGAGTTGGATTGCTAGAACCATTGATTACATAAGCGCCCGAACCGCTATTGGTAACGCTAAATGTCACTCCGCCACTCGCTCCCGTCGCTCCAGTAGCTCCAGTAGATCCAGTGGGACCAATAGAGCCACCAGATCCTGTTGTCCCCATGGGGCCAGTCGGTCCAGTCGGGCCTCTTGGTCCGTCGGATCCTCTAGTGCTAAATGCGGAATTTGACATGTTTTGCTTTACTTTTTACACAGTATCTTAGCGGTGATATCGTTATTAGCTATTAAAACCCAATAGTCGCTATTTAAAGTATCTATGGCGGTAATTTTACTTTTTAGAGATGATCCTTGTTCTTAAGAATTCATTGTCATTTTCTATCAAAACCCAATAATCATTATCCAAGCTAGCTATTGGGGTTATTGCCGAAGATACTGATCCATTACAATATGCAATAAGGTAATTTTCACCATTGGCGTTCTGAGTGGCTCCATTATATTTGACCCAACCTACTACTACTATAGCTTGGGCGCCGTTAGTGGTTGGGATATCTGCATCTAAGATGTTCATTTTTTGCATGAACTCCAACAGAGTCGCCCCTGTTCCGCCCGCGAAATCTGCCCAATCAGCCGCTTGCCATCTTTTGCCTGCGTCTTTTTTTGCCGTCTCATCTAAGTCCGGCCTAGGAAAATAAGTGAAAGAAGTCGTAATTATCTCCGGAGAACCAGCCATAAAATCGAATTTATCTCCCGACGGGACCAAAGGCGCTCCAGCTAATCTCATCGTAGCATTCTCTTGAAGCTCTTGCGGCCTCGCTCTTTTCTTCTTGTGCAATACTGATCCATTATTTAGCGGTTGATATAATTCCAGCTTTCTTCCTCCGTGTACAAATCTAGAAAAATCCGGGCCCACAACTTGACTGACTCCAATTGACCCATCCTCTCTAACTGTTACAGACTGCGGCGGAGGTGGCGGAGGGGGAGCTTGGTTAGGCGCAATGTAAGTAGGGCTAACTCCAGGCGGAGGGAGCGTTATTATCGGCGGTAGAGAGGACGTTTTAGTCGGAGGAGCTATTACATAAATAACTGGAGTGGCTCCCATGCAGGTCGAGCAAGTTTTAGTAGTCTGAACAACTGGGCATCCTTGTTGAGTCAGAATCGCGGTGGCGTTAGAGCAATTACAATTTCCGCCATTTAAAACTGTCACGGTAGGAATAGTTGTATACCCCCCGCAAACAACTTGGGGTGTCGATGACGAACTAGTCCCGCCAACTGGCCCTGTATTTAAATTACAACTTGTGAAGCCTATTGTTATCGTGCCCGCCCCGATATTAAAAGTTATCGAATTAGCCGTTCTGGATTTGCTCCGAGTGTCTGAATAGACCGGATTCTGACACTCTGCCCAGCCGGAAGCTGTTAAGGTCCACACTTCGTCTCCATTAGCGTCGAATCCATCGAAAGAAAATCTTGGCGTATTCGGGCCCACCCAAACGTTACCTTTCCTAGTAGTTCCAGCCGCAGAGAAAGCGTAAGATCCATTTCCATACCTAGGGCTAGTGGTGCAAACATATCCCGGCCTATTAGTAAGCCAAGGTCCCGCATTTACCCCCAACCAACTTGACGGATTACAAAATGTTGATTGGTTTTTAATGGTCGGGATTGTAGCGGGCGGATTTAAAGTGGGGGGATTGTTTACTGTTCCAGTCGTTATGATTGCTCTATTGTTGCTTGGAAGAAAGTTCCTTAAATATCTAGGAGTAGAGCCTCCGAGATTGGTTCCGCCTCTTAAATTTATTCTTATAAGTCCTACTGGGGCGCGTCTATAGAATCTATATCTTCCTGTCCATGCGTATTTAGATTGAGAAAATCCGCCCCCCCAACCCCCTGCTCCCGCTCTGAGATTAATTCTAGACACTCGCGGGGACACGTCGTTGATTACGGCCTCTTCGCTTAAACTTAGATTTTTTATTCTGAAGCAATAATCTTTAATAACTCCCTGGCTTATGGTCTCAGTATACCAACGTAGTGGAACTAAATAGTAAAGGCCGGAGTCGTTTGCCGCTCTTCCAAACAACGGAGCCACAGAGAAGTTGAAGGTCGGAGCCTCGCTCGGCATCGGAAATCCAGCCGCCACAGCAGCAGCATCTAAGTGCCCCACACTAAACGCTCTAGCGTAGACAGTATTGATTAACAAAGTCCCGCCAGCAGATAAAATAAACCCAAGTCCGTCAGTGCTAGCCCACTGAGTAGAGCCCGTTTCGACATTTTCACTCGGGCTTAAGAGCTGCGAAAACTGCGCCGAAGTAGTGAGACTGGCCGGCGCCGCATCGCATCCAAACCCTATCGGATCAGTGTGCTCTGGACTGATTTTGAATTCTACCTGAAAAGTAACTCTTATTTTTCTATATATGACAGGCATAAACTAATAGATAAATCTATTAACATAGCCATCTATATTAATACCATTTCCACTAGAGCAAAAAGCAGTAACAGAAAGACCACTCATCAATAGCTTCCCATCGACGATCATATATCGTCCAGCTTGATAAGGGATGGTCACTTTTAATTCATTGCTGAGGCCAGTGGGTCCCCAATAAAGAGTCAAATCAACGTCGTCATTTTTGCTGTTATACGCATAAAGATAAATCTCGTCAGCGTTAACGGAGCTAGAGGTCGACGTAGAGTGCAGGATCGTTATTTGATCAGGGCTCTCCCCGGTGACCAAAACGTTTTGTCCCGACATCGATGCGGATAATAACTTTTTTTGTATAGTTGCCATAATAGATTACAGGAAAGAAGCGCTCATTAATACTACAGTAACTTCATCACACAAATTATAAAATGTTTCGTCACATCCGCCGCCGCCGCCAATGGAGCCAGTGCTGATTATTAATCCGCGATGGTTTTGGACGAATCCACTCCCAGAACCAATAGAATAAAAAATTGGTTTTGAAATAGAATTATGTCCCGTTACGTCTCCGGTTTGCATTAACCCAGAAACAAGATCACTTAAGAAATACACCTCTCCAGGAGCTAGCCCAAGTCCTACGCTCGGATATCTGCCGCTAACACCAATAAGATTAGATATATATCCATCAGTTACCATCGTGAACTCAGTCGCAGATCCGCTCTCAACTATGCCTAGGACTTCCGCGCTTGGACCCGAAGAAGCAATTGAGCGCACATAGAGAAGCTCTAGCTTATCAAATCTAATCGCGCTTCCAGGAGTAAAGGAGTTAGATTGATAAATAACTTTCCTAGCAGAGTCTCCTCCTCCGCCGCCAGCTCCAGCGGGGCCAGTCGGACCAGTGGGCCCAACTGGGCCCCCGAAAGCGCCAGAGGGACCAGTCGGACCAATAAGCCCTTGAGCTCCGCTAGGACCCATAGGCAGCTCTACCGATTTGGAAATGTCCCCATTAGAAAATTGGAATACTACTCCGGAATATCCTCCGTAGACGCCTACTCCAGAACCAATAGCTCCCGTAATAGAAATTCCAGAAAGACCGATCGGTCCAGTGGGTCCAGCCGGTCCGCCAAAAGCACCACTGGGACCTTGGAGGCCACTGGGCCCAGCTAATCCAGATGGTCCAGGAGCGCCGCTAGGACCGATGGGTAATTCTACTACATTAGAGAGACTCCCGTTAGAAAATTGGAATACCACTCCAGAATATCCACCGTAATCTCCGGCTCCAGAGCCAATAGCTCCCGTAATAGAAATTCCAGTAGCGCCACTCAAGCCGCCCCCTATCCCAGAAGCGATCGGAGAACTTCCAGTGACGATATATAAGTTATCGTATCGTAGACGACCGCTTACGTCAACGCTTATAATCTTCGATCCGAGATGGATCGAATTACCTTCTAAATAAAGATCTCTCCATCTAAGTTCGTCCGTGCCTAAATCAAACGCTCCGCTAAGAGCGGGAGTCACATGGCCGCTAATATGTAATCCAGTAGAGAACTCAAAGACTCCTACCCCATTAACTTTAACCGTTCGCGAGTCAAGATAGATCGAGCCGCCAAGATGTAAATCGTTCCACCCTGATCCAGTTGACCCCAAATCAAAAAACCCATCCTTCTGAGGCGCAACGTGTCCGCTTATTTTTAACTTAGTTTGATCCCAAGCAAGTCTATTATGACCAGAGATGGAGCCATCCTTCATGAACAAGACTGATTCGTCTGGAACTCCATGAATGTCGTTCTCTTGACCCTCTCCTCTATATACGCAAACCGTATCATTTGGCCCGGTGCCGAAAGAGTTAAATGAGATAACTCCCATTTTCCCGCTTCTTAATCCGGTTGGGACACCTCCGAGGAATCTAAAATCATTACTGAAATATAGAGCGGTAGAGCCGCTCGAATAATTGTTTATAAGCCTGACCGTAGTAGCCTTGAGTTCGTTTGCTACTAAGGAGTTATTGAAAACTCCAGTAATAGAAAGGGACGATCCTGTAATGCTTATCGTTTGTACGATGGGTCCATTGAAGTCTATAGAAATTCCGGTCGCGAAATTGAGGTTAGTTTGACCGAAGAAATATCTATTAGCAAAAAGATCCCCACTAACGTCTAAAGTATGAGCAGGAGCTACATCGCTACCAACGCCAACGAATCCGCCGCCACTATTTATATAAGTGGTTTTTAGATTATCTACCTTTAGAGTCTTGTAGGGCATTTACGTCTGGATTACACCTTTGATTGGCCCTTTTTTGACGTAGTGACGAAGCCTTTTCTTTTTGGTTGGATCTCTGGTTTGTGTATTATAGAATCAATAAATTTAAAAATTTTGTTGCCCTTTATCGATTCTAATAAAGACTTCTTAACGATGGGCGGATTTTCTTTCCTATTTAGAACGGACATAATCTCCCCGTCGTTCATATACGCCACCTTCTCTTCGGCTCTCCTTCTGCCTTCTTTGATTAAGATGTCGGCCGTTTCAGAAAAGGTGACCGAATTGATGTAGCCGTTCACTAAAAGCCCTATCGCCTTCTCCTTATCTTCTCTAGAGATCATTCCAGATATTATACAAAAAACTTAGATGTTTAAATAAAAAAACCGCCCTAAAGGGCGGTTTAGTTATGGTTTAGGTTTAGATTACGTTCTCGCTGAGGGCTCCAATCGGGCCCATGGCCTGCCACTGTAGGACGTAGGTATTCGTCGGCATTGACGTCGTGAAGTCGAATGAAGCCGAGCTCGTCGTCACATCGTACAACTGCCATCCGATTAGATCTGCTCCAACAGGTCCCTTTAGGGTGGCGGTGACTACTGGGGTGAATGGGAATGTATATCCGAAAGTCACCGTCTTCGAGCTATCGTTCAACGCTAGCGCCGTCGTTCCAGCCCGGAGCCTCTGAGAGCTGACTATTTCGAAAGAGGCCTGGGTTGGGTTTTTGCTGATCGTCCACTTTTTGTAAGTATGATTCCAGATGAGTTCAGGATTCTGTCCAGAAAGACCCGTATGGACAATGAAACCACCGTCGCTGGCGCCTACGCCTTGGGCGTCTACGTCGGCGTTTAGGACGATCGTATTGTCGCCGATGTTGACCTCGTTAGAGCTGACCTGCAATATATTCCCGCTAACCTGGAAGTTTCCGAGAATGACAACGTTGTCGGTAAAGGTTTTTACTCCGGCGATCGCTTGATTTCCGGAAGTCCTTACTACCGTGCCGTCTACTGAGATGATAGTGTTACTAGCTCCATCGTGGGTAAATGTACTTAGGCCAGCGTGCAAAGCGGCCGAAGATAGTACGCCAGAAGTTCTTAGAACTCTTAGCGTATTGTTCCCACCGGCAGATAGAGTATTGCTATCGATCGTTAAGGACAGCGGATTAGTCTGAGTCAGGTTCGTCGTGAGGTTTCCCGTAAGGCCGTTCGCGTAAGAGAAATTTATTCCACTGTACTGGAGCTTACTGATGCTTATCGCGGCGGTCTCGCTGATATGTGCGTTCGATAATCCTAGGCCCTTAACTCTAAGCCCGTCGGCATTGATTTCAATTGTGGAATTATCCGTAGCGACATTTAAAGTCGTTGAACCGCCTAGATAAGCTGTAGCTGAATCGGGTTGTAAACCACTGCCGCCGATTATCGTAATCCCGCTGTATTGGAGTTTGGTAACATCAATATTAGCAGCGCTAGCTAGGTGAGAGTTCGATAATCCGAGAGCTTTTACTCTAAGAGCGTCGCCATTTACCTCGAGCGTTGAATTGTCCGTGGCGACATTTAAGGTAATTGAATTACCAAGATTTAACGTCGTGCTGTCCGGCTGTATGCCGCTACCCCCAATAATCGTAACGCCGCTATGTTGGAGTTTGGTAACATTGATTGCCGCAGAGTTGCTTACCTGAGCGTTCGTTATTCCAAGAGCCTTTATTCTAAGTTGATCGGTATCAACTTCTAATGTCGAGTTGTCCGTAGCGACATTAAGAGTAACTGATCCGCCTAAGTTCAACGTAGACGAGTCTTGCTGTATACCGCTACCAGCGATGACTGAAGCGCCGCTAAATTGGAGTTTCGTTACGTCAATTGAAGCTGAAGCACTTAGGTGCGCGTTAGTTAATCCGAGAGGCTTAACTCTAACGAGGTCACTGTTGATGTCTAACGTCGAATTATCAGTCGCAATATTAAGGGTAACTGATCCACCTAAATTCGCTACGCTAGTGTCAGGCTGTAGGCCGCTGCCACCAACTATGGTAATTCCGCTGTACTGAAGCTTCGTAACGTCTATCGCCGCAGAGGCAGAAACTTTAGCGTTCGTTAGCGTTCCGTCCGCAAGCATTGACGTGATAATGCCCTGCGTGGCCACGTTAACCTTGTCGCCATCAATGAAAATGCCCGAGCCCGCACCGATGTTCAATGTTACGTTCGCATTATTAAATGCGCCGCCGCCTTCTAGTCCGCTACCGGCGATAACCTGCTGGATCTGAGCTACAGCAGAGCTGCCCTGGGCCAACTGATTACCGGCGAAAAATAGGGAGGTCCCTGATCCGGAGAGTAGATATCCTCCGACCTTTAGTAGATCTGTTGCGAAAATTTTAGTTGACATAAATTTTGAGGATTATTAGCTAGATTGACTTACACCGAGAAATGTTTGCTAGAAACGAAATATTCAAGTAAATAGCCAGTCGCGGCTATCTGGCTGGAGTACCCCACATTGAACCCAGAAGGAGTTATCCTGTCTATGCCGATAAAATAGACAACATCTTGATTCCCGGGCATAATTAGCTCCGCGACAACCCTAGGTTGATAGCCTAAATTCTGTCCAAAATTAACGAACTGAGACGTGACTCCGGAGGTGACGTCGGCAGTCTGAAAAAGGAAATTCGTCTTTTCGTTTAGGTAGCCACTGACCCCAGTAACAAGGGCTTTCGAGGCTATCTCCGATCCGCCAACATATAAATTATCAAAATATCCAGTACCATTAAATATTAATTTCTTATTGGCTCCATCAACCCTAAGTAGTTCGGTTCCATTACTATGTATAGAAAATAAATTACTACTAGGACTAGTAGAATGAATTGAAAACAAAGCCCCCGCGCCGCTTAGGGTTAATTTCTTAGTAGAATCATCATAAAGAAAAGCAGATGAGCCGGCGAAGTGTCCTGCATTATTAAACTGTACAGAGCTAAGGGGTAATGCAGCTTCCGTACGAGAGGAGAGGGGAATTACAGCAACCGCACTTCCCTGGCCGACTACTATCGCTTGCGCAGTACTCCGTCCAGGGATTACGACATTGGCCGATACTCTCCCCGCTCCAGCAATTGTGGCCTGCGCCGTAGTTTGCCCAGAAACTATGACTTTGACCGTCGCCATATTAGTTAATACGTTACTTCGGGAAGAATATCCGCGTATCCTTTAATTAGTTTTTCAACATAACTAGATCCCGAATTGAAGACTTCAATGTCGTAAACCGCCTCCGTGATTGGAACGCCAGAGGTTTGAATCGAAGTCAAAAGAATATCTATGTATCCAGAAGTCTCAAATCCAGCAACCTTTTGCGGATTCAAGTCTAGTAGTACGGGAGAAGTGTAAGAGTTCCTCACGTACCCGCGCACGCCATGCCCGCTTAGATTAAGCGGGGTTCCATCCTCGTTTTGAGCAATTAACCTGACAGAGAATTGCGACCCACGAGTGATGTTTAAATCATATTCTGCGGCCATAGTATACGCATATTTACACTATGACCGAGATGTGGCGAAAAGTTACTTGCCTTCTTTAAGAATATCGAGGGCTTTTTTGGAGACTTTTGCGGAGTGATCGATTCTATTCGGAACTGTATGCGAGCTTACGTGTTTGCGAAATTCTTTTAGAAGACGACCAGCGAGAGTCTCGCGATTATCTATCGGAATAATTCCAATGGAGATGGCGTGTGCCTGCAAGTCGGAGCGATTCATCTCGTCTAACTGAGAAGTATACTGCTTTTCGTCAAGAGTTTTATATTTGCTGAGACCGGTGTCTCCCCAAATCTGATCTAAGGTGGTAGGCTTGACGGCCTCTACCTTGCCGTGAGTCTGATTCAATTCTGACATTTTCTTTTTCGCCATAATTCCTTTAGTTCTACCTTTTTCCTCTTTGGACTAGCCGACAACAGAATAAGTTAGCGAGATACTTATTGGGTATAAGCACACTAGCACGTCCCACTTTTCTATTGGTCCATTATGTTAACGTCGCTTTTTTAATTACGACATCTATACGTCGCCGTATAGTTCAGACTATATCTTGCTAAAAGTTATTCACTTTTAGACCGGGCGCTCTTGGGCTGATTATTGTTGAGTCTCACAGCCTAGTCGTTACACCTTCGTAGCTAATTTACTCTGCTACGCTTGGCTCGGTATTGTCTCAGAGAGATATCCACCGAGTTCACCCAGTTTGGCCAACTTAATATTTAAAAGAACAAACCGTACTAATATATAATACACAAATTTTTAGCGTTACGCTATTAATTATTATCTTATGCCCCAAGAGAAACCAATTCCGAAGCTCGTCTCCCCAGGTCCAGTTCCTACGCCCCTTGTTCGGTTAGCATAGAGTTCCATTGTTCCTCCCCACATCTGCCTGGCAACCTTAATATTAGCATTATAATTTCCACCAAATGGCCCGGCTCCGGTGCCCACCACAGTAGACAGCGATGCGTTTATATTAACGCCATTTAAGTGCGCGTTAACCCCCGCACCTATTCTAGCTGCAAAGCCCATCTCCCGTGAGGAACTGGGGTCAAAGCCAGGCGCGAAATTCTGTTGCACACCGTTAACCATCTTTGTCTGATACTTTTCTGGAGCGCTGTTTTGCGCGAAGTTAGCTACGTAGGTCAGGTTGTGAATAAAATTTGCAGTAAAATGATTTACCTGAGGTCCAGAAGGCGCCGAGGCAGAGGTGCTTGATTGTCCTAAAGCGCCATAAACTGAATTTAGCAGGGTTAGTTGTTCTGGGCTTATTGATCCTGGTTTAGCTAGACCCAGCATCGATATGGCTACAATGACCATCTGTGGGAGGCTCGCCGTTTGCGCTTTGCAAAAATGATCCGTAGCAGCAGGGATTACTCCATCTAAATTTCCGACAAGAAGCTGGCCAATGGACCCAAGCGCGCTTAAGGTAACGCCCTTAAGGACTTCGGGTAGGATGGCAGGAAGCAGCGCGCCCGAAACTACGCCTTTCTGATTTTTTATAGTCATAGTCATGACTTTACTAAAATCTAAAGCGCCCGCTTTTTGACCAGCTAAAACCCTAGCCATTTGTACTGGGTCGATTAAGTCGATAGTTATCGACATTTCGCTTCTAGAGCCTATCGTATACTGAGTATCCTTCCTATAAAAATTCACCCCCGCCCCGGAGATTCTCATTGACGATGACTCGCACTGTTTATTTGTGATTAACCTGGGGGGGGCAGGTTTCTTTATCTGTTTGGTCGTAAAAGTAGTTTGCCCAGCAATTAGGTAAGGATTCCCTTCCGAATCAGTTCTAACAAGTTGGCCGTTAATCTCTTTCCAATACATTCCATCTATTATTTGGACGTTTGGACCTAAAGTAGTTGTTGAACCTGGAACGTGGACGACGACGGCCGTCTTGCAATCCGTGCAGGGCGCTTGCGTCGTTACTCTGGTGCCATCTGGGTTAACAGATGTCGTTACTTTCGTTGTCGTCCCGTCCGGATTTTTTACTTGCGTCACTGACGAGCCAGTCGATCCACCTGTTCCGGTATATATTAAAACCGTATTTCCCTCCGCATCTTTGGTTATTATGGGGGCATCGGGAGGGATACCAGACTCTTTCTTTAGTTCAGTTAAATGATCATTTTTCTTCTTGGCTTCTTCCGCCGCCTTGAGAGCTGCGTCCGCTTTCTCCTTCGCAAGTTTGTCGGCGGCCTCTTTTTCTTCGATAGCCTTTTTTCGTTCGGCCTCTGCTTTCTCGTCTGCTTTTCTTTTAATCTCGAGTTCGGCGTCCGCTTTCACCTTCGCTTCGGCCGAGGCCTTTGCCGCTAGATCAGCCAGCCTCTTCTGCTCTTCCGCCTCCTTCAATTCCGTTGCCGCTTTCGCGGCTGCTGCGTCGGCGGCATCTTTGGCGATCTTCGCCGCCGCTGCCGCCGCCTCCGCCGCCAACTTCAATACCGCCGCTGCTGCTTCTTCCAATATCTTTTTAGCCTTTTCTGCTTCGGCTGCAACGCGGGCATTCTCCTTATCGATTAAAACTTGGTCCGCATCTGCTTTTGCTTTTTGAGCTTCCTTAAGCTTCTGGTCAGCGTCGTCTTTTTCTTTTTGTTTGGCCGCTCTTTCTTTTTCATCAGCAGCGTCCTTGAGCTCTTGGGCGACCTTATCCGCAGCTAGTTTTCTTGCGGCTGCTTCATCTGCTAAGCGCTTTTTCTCAATTATCGCTTTATTTTCTTCTTCTAGCGCATCCGCCGCAACTTTGTCAGCTATTCTCTTTTTTTCTGTTGCTTCTTCGGCCGCTTTGATGGCCGCCAGCCTTCTGGTTTCTTTTTCTTCGTCCTCTTTTTTGGCCCTTGCCTTTTCAATGCGCGCGTCTTCTTCTTGTTTGGCCACTCGCTCCCGCTCTAATTCAGCTAGCCTTGCATCCTCCTTCTTTTGTTTTTCTAACGCGTTCGCGGTTATCTCCGCCTGCCTCGCCGTCTCCGCCTGCTCCCTCGCCAGTTCCGCCGCCACCGTCGCCGCTTCGTCGGCCACCCTCTTCGTCTCAGCGTCTGCTATTGCCTTCTCCGCCGCTATGTCTGCTAAGCGCTGTTTCTCCTGAGCTAGTTTTAAGAGGTTCGCCGCATCAATTATGTCTTGCTTTTCTTTATCTATCTCCGCTTGGGTTTTCCCGGTGCCGCCGGTGCCGCCGGTCGTACCCTTGGTCTGGTCCTTCTTTATCGGCGTGTTTGATCCTTTAGTATGGTTAGGCATTGCGTCCTTATCTTTAGTCTAAATTGATTGCTATTATTTTATCTGGATAAAAATTTTGATTAGGCAAGTTGAAAGTCTTCGACGCAGTTGATGCCGTCGTCTTGTCTACGCAGTCGGTCGAATACGTAATGACATCGTATTCTATTTCTACATTATAGTTCAATTTCTGAAATACATATCCAGGTTGAACATTGGAGTTTTGAACGCTTTGAATTTCAGAACAGAAAGAGTGATTATCCTCTAAATATTTTTCAATCTTATCCATCTTCTTGGTTACTATATTAATGTACTTGGTTATTTGATCAATAAAATTATCTTGTTCTCGTCTATCGGGTTCGGTAACTTTAGGATTGAAAGATGTAAAAGATCCTTTTCTAGTAGGAATCACGAAGTAGTTGACTTTCGAGTCATTATGTGGATCAGCTATAAATAAATGCATCGCCTGGCCCGCTGCCTTGCCAAGATTGCCGAGGTTACCTATGGTCTGTGGAAGATTTCCCATGTAATTGTAAACCGAATGCTCTGAGCCAGCCATTATGCTACTGCTGGGGGTATTTCCTAATTGAAGAGCCCCTGGGGGGCTGTTGGCCTTGGAAAATTTCACGTTATTAAGGCCATTCGGATCGTTGCCCAAAGCCATGATGTGAAAATTATTAATGCTGGATACCGAATCTCTTTTGCAACCAAGTACTTCATTGTAGTGATTAAGCTTGGCTTGCAGTTTGACTAGCTCAGTTTTGAGTGGGGAGATGTCGAAGAGATTTTTATTAATTAATATATCCACTTCGATTTCGGCTCTATTATTAGAGGCTACGCTGCTAGCGAGCGTGGAGTAGGTCGTTCCATAAGCGTTAGCTGGAACCTGATCTGTGAATAGAGATTCAGAGGCCTGTTGGGAAATTGAGCAGGTATTAATTTTTCGATTTATAACAAAAGATCCAGAAGCTCTCACGCAAGGAACCGGTGGAACGTAAGGCTCGTAAGGCTGCGCATTCGACGCTTCGCAAGAATAGGTTATCGTATAGCTGCTAATTGTCCAGAATGTCGAGCCGTCTACTATACTGATAAGCGGCCCCACCACGGTAGGAGTAGAGTTGATCGTTCTAGTTAGATTCGATACACTACATCCAGGCGAAATCGTACTATAGAAATGCTCGGCCGATACGTCTACTGGATCTGCGTAATTCGCAGAGTCGGAACAGAAATGTTCAGCTTGAGATTCTGACGCATAGGAAACAATTACTCCCATTGGGTAATGATTATTCGCGTTAAATTCTACCTCAAGTCTCTGAGGAGTTACCGCAGCAACATATTCCCTGCCTACGGCGACAGTAAATGTAGTCGGGCAGCAGCAGTTACTCGAAATTTGAGTGAGCCTTGGATTTACGTATTGGCGACAAATGACGTCGGCTCCGACAACGTCTAAATTGCTATCGATCAAGAGCGACCTATTAAACTCAATCGAGGAAGTGCTGGCGGCGTGGCATTCTGACAATAAATTTCCATCAGAATCTTCATCGCAGGGGCCAAATACAAAATCCGGGATTGGCGTTTCGTTAGCGAAATTTCCGATATATGGAGGAAAAGAACCCGCAGGTAATGGATCGGTATGATCTTCAATATATAAAGCTAATTTATTATTGTCATTTATGAACAAGTAATGTTTGCCAATTAAATGAGTCAACGGGGAAGCACCTCTGTATTCCCCCGTCCAAACATGAGGGAAAGTCCTACCTTTCTCGTCCAGCAGCTGGGTCTGGCCCGCGTAATGTAACTGAAAACTTCTATACGAGCTGACGCCACCAGCAGCGGATAAGCAGCCATAAGGAAAGGGCGTAATGGGTGCTGCCGTGGTAAATTGCGAAAAAATCGGCCCAGCAGGATCGTTGGTCTCGGTCTTATGGGTCGAATAAAGCGTATAGCTTAAATTAAACTTTAAATTTTCAGGGCAATAAGACATAAATTACTCAATTATGGCGGGAGGATTTTAGCTATTAATGATTCTTGGGCCGTGGTATCGGGCTCCCCTAGTTCCGTGGTTAATACACTAGCGAGATTAGTTAAAATTAACTGCGTGACGTGAGGAAGCTCCGCCCTATCAACGCATCGAACGTCTTGAAACCTCTTAAGATACGAACCCCTCGTCTTGTAAATGAGACAGTCTCCTTCTATGGTAATTCCTGGGGTAGCATTTCCGTTTAGATCTCTCGACGTCATAGAGATCGAGAACCCATCTACTTGCGAATTAAATTCTATTAAAGCCCTGTCTTCTATTTCTTTCTGGACTAGGGGGGAAACTACCTGGGAGTCTTTCAGCCAAGCGGGCTGAATAGATGAAAGAATGTTGCTTGAATCTGTACATGTTATCTTCACTTTTTTAATTTTTACGTCTTTACAATTAAGGTTGGTTTTTATTAAAAGTCTAAATTTTGGACAATCATCAAATATGGTAAAGCACTGTGACGTGCCGTTATTGGCAGCGGATGTTGCGAGCGAGGCCGACGTATCATTTCCGGACGCAAAGACCGAGTTGAGAATATTTTTAAGACCGGAATCAGTGGTTGGTTCGTTAATTAGAGCTACTATTTCGATATCAGATTTCTTAAAAACCTGGCTAGCTGCATTCAGCGCCTCCCGGCGCGCACGCGCATGATCTTGGTCCTTCGTCCCGTCGGCGAATTTGTTCTCGCCGTTTATATACGCAGATAAAGCTGCTTCTTGCTGGTCCGAGCCCTCCGGTTGGGACTCGGCTATGAGCCTAAGAGTCTTAAAGTAATTTGCCGTGAGAGTTCCGAGAAGCTCCTTGTATTGCGCGTCAGAAGGCATTTTAAATAGAGATATTAATGTTATTGAAGTCGGTTACGCATTTCACAAAAAATCCCGTAGGCGTAATGGCCGTAATTGTTACTGCGGACGTCGTTAGATTCGTGACGCTCTTTGTGCCGCTTAATTGATAATAATTTTTTACAAGAAGCTCTCCGTCATTATCGAAGTTCGCGCATTGGCAATAAACAGAATTGTCAACTACGTAATCTATGGTTAGAGAGTGAGTTCTAACTCCGCTTACTGCGTCTATTATTTTAAAGTTATGCAGTAAAGGCCGACCGTCTTTTAAGAGGTGCTTCTCCGTAATTTGCTTTTGGACTTCTCTAGATAAATCGCCAAAATAAGGTAGATCAAAACGGTCGCGATGTTTAATTTCCTTAAGTTGCGTCCCAGAAGTCCAAACGCTTATGTCGTAAACTCCTGAGAGATTCGAGTTGCCATTTTGAGGAACAGAAACGACAGCCCTACCGCACTCTAACGAACAAGCTCTTTCCGCCCGCTCACGAATCCCATTAAAATTTATAATCGCCAGCACTAGAGAGTTCATAGAAGAGAAAATCTTAAAAAATTCAGCTTCAAAAGTCTCCTTTTCTAATACAAATTCTTCATTATGAGATTCAAAGATTTGATCCTCTAAGATTATCGGGGAAAAGATACTTAATCTAATCTTCGTGCTCGAGACTATCGTAACGCTGGAGCTAAAATATAAGGAAGTTTTCCTAATAAGACTCTCCGCGTTCGGGCCTTCTAACTCTATAGTTAAGCTCGTGCCTCCCGAGGTGAACGAATTACTCGCCCCAGAGTAGCCTCTTACGAAGTAGTATTTTGATTTGTCCTTGATCTTCTCGGAATAAAAAACGCTGTTATGATAACATCCATCAACAGAAAGCCTTCTCAGAATGTTTATGTAATTTTTATTTACGCTAAATATTTTAGACGGGTCTAAAATCAAGCCCTCGTCACTCGAGAAGGCTACCCCGTTCTGCGACATCGATCTTTCTATGGAAGACATAGGATTTAATTGTAGGAGACTCTAACTAAAGGTTTCTCATTCTCTCTAACGGACTTCTTGACTAATAAGGTATAGTAATAACAAAACGTATCTTCGATATGCGTCTCAGTCCCATTAGAAATTTTTTCAAGCAAGGATGAATCGAAATACCGTTTAAGAACTCCTTGGTAATCTTCATTGAATGTCCGATAAGAGTATTCGGAATAAGTTTTGGTGCTATGATATCCGAAGGGCGCCTTTAATTTCATAGTAATGAACTCGACTATCGCTTCTTCATCTGAAATATCTAAATTTTTGAGATAAAGCCCAGTTTCTTCGTCTCTCACGTATCCATAATCGACGCTCGCAGATTTGGATGACCAAGCCATAATCTCCTTGAGTACGTCTGGTACGATTCTATAACGCGCCGACACGTCCGTGCCAATTACGTTGTAAGAGCTCGAGTCAAATATAAGCCTGCCGGTATATTTGAAATATAATTTTTTTCTTTTTGGAGCGATCATAAATTAAGAATTAGTTTGGGACTCTATGTGCTTTACGTATTTTCTCAAATGCGACCCGCTTGCGACAACTCCGATATCTATCAAAGTCGATCCAATTTTTCTGAGGGCCCCCACTCTGGCGTAATGCTCTGCCGTGTTTTCTGCATTAGAACGACTCGAAGTAGCCGAGTAACCGAAACCTAGAGCTTCGATTTCAAAATTGTCAAATCCAACTCCAGCTAACGGAGAGATTTCAATGGAGCCTTCGTACCCTATCTCCTTTCCATTCGTTGACCAGGTCTCTATGTAGAAGGGCGTGTAAGCTGGGATTATTCCATTCCATTTTGTTGTTAAAATTTTACTTTGCAATCCAGTATATAAAGAATAAAAGCTCGTCCCAGTTAATGAGCTAGGCGCCACATAGTCAACCAAAGCTCTTTCAGAGTTCAACTCTTGATAAGATGAGCCTCCAGAGAGGATGTAGTCGGTGGGGAAAAGATAATCTTTAGACGATAAGTAATAATAAGGAGTGCGGATAAGGGTGTCAGCAATTCCGGAAGCGCCGCTAAATCTCGAAGCTAAATTCCCCGTACCTAAGTGCCCGAAATATCCCGTGTCTTTGATGTAAGCTATGCCAGAATATTCTCGATGCGGAGAAATGTAGACGATCTTTTCTGAACCAGAGACGAAGCCGCTGCGGACGCTTCCCACGTAATTAAACTGGCCCGTCTTTATAATGACCAAATCGCTGAGGCTGCTGAAAGAATTCGCGAACTTCAACTGCACTGGGATCTTGAAGGTTTTGACGTTTCGCCTCGAGCTAGCCTTCTCCGCATAAACCTTGCCGCCCTTTTTAAAATGATAAATGAATGTCGATCCAGCTCCTAAAATAATAGAAAGAATTTTCTTAATGCCCTTTCCCAAGAAGCTCGATTTACCCTTTTGGGCATGAGAAAAGAAAATTCTAGTAAATCCGTATGAGAAGAAGGCGTTTTTTAACTTTATTAGATGACTTTTTGTAGAATTATAAGTTAAAGTGTTAGAGTTTACATCGAGCACTGAAGAGACCCCTTTCGACAATTTAATTCTAGCCGAAACGTTAGCCCCATCTGCCGACATTTCTAAATTGTCGTTACTATCAAAGAATCCCCTAGCTTCAATTACTCCGTCCTTCCTAACCTTAACGGGTTCGCCCCCAGCTGCGCTAATGTCTACAATTTCGTTTTTGCTAATTAGCGATGCCTCGGAGATGTTTTTTCTAATAAATGAGTTTGCCATAATAATTTAGAATACACCATGTGTTACACAAAAAAAAAAGTCTCCCCAGGTTTTTTCTGGGGAGACTTTCGATTTTTGCGATTTAATTACACGGCAATGCCGACCACCGCGCGAGCGTCTAGGCAGACGCGTCCCTCTTCGAGGAATCCGTAGAAGCCGGTCTTCTCAGCGCGAGAGACGAACTGGTCGTCGGGGAGCACGGTGAACTGGCCACCGCTTTCGGCCTGACGAGCAACGGGGCGGATGAAAGCCTCACGGCCTAGATCAACACCAACGAGAATCTCGTCAGTGCCGCCGGCAAACGTCCCAGAATCACCGCCAGCAACGATGCTGTTGCCCGACGCGAACTCGCCGAATAGCGTGTTGTACTTCTTGGATACGCCAAGTTCAATGAGCTCATGGAGCGTTACTCCGTAGATCTCAGAGGTGCCAGCCGAACGGAAGATATCTTCTCTAACGCTATCCGGAAGGGTCTGGCCGGGGCTAGCAGAGCCAATAGTGTTGACTGGATTATAAGCAAAACCTCTGATGTCCTGCATGATTTCGGGACTCACGAAAAGATCAGTCAATCCTTTGCTATCGAAACTAGCGGGGGTGCCATTCGCGAACGAGGTGTTGATTCTCTTGATGCGTGTCATCAATCTATTTAGGTCGCCAATGCCGAACACGCTAGCAGCTGTCGAGCCAACGACATGCTTGAGCGAATTCGTCGAAGCTTCAGCAAGAGCCTTGAGCACTACGGCCCAAGCATTACGCTCCTGCTTCACAAGAATTTCCTGAGTCATGCGCTCAACAGCCTTGCTGACTACGTCCAAACGGGCGCGGCGAGCATATCTCTTGAGGAAGCTTACGGCGCTGTCAAGGCGATACGTGGCAATCTTCATTTCCTGCATTCCAGTTACTTCGCTGGTGGGAAGTCCACCGGCAACGTTCTGGGCCCATACGGAAACATGACCTGCGTCAGCTCCATAATAAAGGTCCAGCGGGATACTCGGATTATCATCTTCATCGAATTCGTTATCAGTGAAGATCATCGGGGCGGTCCCAGCTTGGCTCAGGACCTTTTGAACGACGGGTCCGATGAAAGCGGCAAACGCTTCAGCGGCTTCACGGGCAACGGTTTGATCTTTGGAGGCGAGAGCCTTAATAAGCTCTACTTGCTCGGGTGTATTTTTTAGTTTTAATTTCATAATAATTTTCTCCTTAAATTTTAAATAGATATCAGAGTTCAATCTTGAGGAGGATGTAGCTCGAGGAGTCCTTGGACCCAAGGGTCTTGCCGACGAGCACCTTGCCAGTGCTTAGAGTTGTGAGTTCGCCATTGGCGGCCGCATAAACCTTAGTGTTGGCCGGGGGATTCTCGGCGATAAGAGTAGCTCCATTATAAAGAACGATACCCTTCGTTAGGATCGGGACCGTCTGGCCCTTCACAACGACGCCCATCTCGGCGGCTTTGCGGGGGTTGAATAGGAGCTTCTCGCCATTCTCGTCGGTTTCTACGACTTGCATCAGCAACATGCCGATAGGAGCATCGCCAGAGCCAGCTAGAGCGACTTTCGCCGAAGTAGCATAACGTTCAGAAACGCTATTCGTAAATGCCGCGCCTGCGACTCCGTCCATCGCGAGGGGTTCGTCAGAAGATCTCCAACCGCTAGCGGTTGCCGGCTTGACAAGGGCTCCTTTAGCGGCGGCTGCGCCGTCGAAGGAGAACATGTTGATTACGTCGCTTTCATTGTACTGTCTTAGTGGTTTTAGTGTGGGCATAATTGTATCCTGTGTTGTATATTAGTTTTTGATTTCAAATTGTTCTAAACTAAAAGCTTTTTTGTACTTCTCGAAAACAGAAACGTCAGCAGCGGCGGAGGTGATAATGACCGCTTCCAACTTTATTTCGGCTTTCTCTAAAATTTCTTCTACGGTGACTTCAGAAGCCTTCATCTCTTCTTTGTCTTCCTTCTTGTCTTTCTTCACGAACTTCTGAAGGAACTCTTCCTTAGACATCTTCTTCTTGGCCTTCATTAGGACCGACATCTTTTTAGTATAAGCGGCAAAACCCTCTTCGCTTAGGTCCTTAACGTCAGTAGCGATAAGGGAACGGTCTTCGTCGTCAAGATCATATTCCGCATCGAAAGAAGACATGCGCGCATTGAAAGCCTCTTCGGCCTCTTTAGAGGCTCTGGCCGCTTCCAAGTCAGCGAGGGCGCTCTTGATCGTGGCCAATTCACCTTCGAGTTTGACCTGGGCTTCTAAAGCGTTCTTAATCGCGTTGTCCTTCTGGTTTCTTTCAACGGAGAACTGCTCGGAGGCCTTTTTCATCTCCTCCGAGATAAAGTCAGTAACAGAAGAGGCCGAAAGCTGCTTCATGCTCTCATCGTTGATATCTTCAATCTTGGTGATTTTCATATCTTTATTAATAGTACTAATATTTACATTATTCTCTTCTAAATGAGAAATATTTTCTAAAATTTCTGAAGAATTAGATTCTTTGATTTCAATCTTGACGGCTACGCCCTTAACGTCCGCAGCGGGGTTCTCGGTCAAACCGACGCCAAGCGGGACAACTTGAGCCGTTACCTTGCGGTAAACGGAGCGTCCGTCCTTAGTCTTGCCGGTGCCGCCCAAACTTCTTAAACATTCAGATAAAGAATCAATTTGAGCTGAATCTGATATAATTTCGGCATCTTCCAAGTTTTTGCTGTCGCCATTAATAGCGGCAATCACATAATCACTAAAGCCTAATTCCCAGCTGGCAGAAATCTTTTGGTAGTCTTCGCTGGTCGGATCATTAGAATCTTCTATCATCTGCGCTAATCTGCTATTAACGACTTTCCAGACTACTCCGCCTAAGGTGATATTGAACGGCCCTTTAATATCTTTTACTTGCTCCTCGGTGAGAGGGAGGTCGGACCCGAACTCGCTGAATGAAGCGGCGAGGATAACTCCAATCACTCTTTCGCGGTTGTGCTCGATATTAATAGGCTTATTAATGAAATTCTTATAAATATCAGCGGCAGTAGCAGTATCAATGACGTCGCCGTTTTTGTTGACGCGATTAATCACGCACGCATTGAAAGCTATAGGAAGAAGGTCGATGTTCTTCTCCGTGTCTACGTCAGGCACGAAGTTGCCAACGTCAATAAGGCTGGCCAAAGCTAAGTACTTATCTTTCTCTTCTGAAACGAGGGGCTTAATAACAGAACTGAAGATTGTAGTAAATTTAAAATTCATATCAGGCTAACATAATTACACTTCAAAAGATAGCCCAGCCGGATTATCATTTAAATAAAGTTCTTCTACGTCCTTGAAGTCGTAGTCGAGCTTGAACTGCATAACATCAGCGACGGCCTGAGTGAAATCTTCTTCTGATGGGGACCAGTTCTCCGTTACGTCAATCTCAAAGCTAGAGAAAGAGATGCTACTCTTTTTATTAAATGCGTTCTTGAAGGTATTGCTAGAAATCAAACGAAGGAACATATTAACTCGCGCCATCGCCCATTCGCCCGTCGAACGCTCGTCTAGCTCGCGATTGTAAGCTCCTTTTACATAGACCTTCTTAAGCTGAGAGACCGAAACCTTCTTGAGGGACTCCTTCGCTTTCGACGCGAGAGCCTCGACGACCTTTATGGAGAAGTCTATGGAGACTTGGGATTGACCGTTTGTTTTGGAGGTCGCTTCTGTCTTCTTGAATTCTATTTCATCCATAGACGTAATGTATAATATAAATACACTAATACTATAGCGCCTTGGCTTTGAATTGACAATAAAAAAACCCACGCCCTTTCGAGCGTGGGTGGTTATAGTCGATTTAGATTACTTCTTGACGGCGGCGGGCTTAGCGGCTGGAGCGGCAGCAGCCTTAGCAACGGCTAGGGTAGGGAGCGTGACGTTCAGCGAAACGAATGGCAGGGTAATCCCAAGGCCATTCTTCAAGCTAATGTCAAACCAGCCATTCTTGTTGGCTTCAGTCCCAATTAGGGCAGTGGGAAGAGCCTGACCAAGAGTAACTGGACCAACCGTTACAGAGTTTTTAGCTCCAACCTTTACATTGAGCTGCTCAGGTCCGACCGAAACGCTACCTAGAGTAGCATTAGCAGCAATATAAGGGAGGTTCACGCCGACGCCACCATTGACGCCGACACTTAGAACTCCATTATCCTTATTGGCGTCCTTGCCTACCTTTAGGGTAGGGAGGGCTTGACTAACAACGGCTACTGGAGCCAAGTCCAGCTTGTTGTTTTGACCCACTGTTAGTGTATCGGCAAAAGCCGAGGCAGCGGTTGCGATGGTGAGTACTGCGATGTATTTAGTATTCATACGTTGATAATATACCTCTAGAAAAAGGATATGTCAAAAAGAAAGTTTCCCCTTATTGAGACGAAGTCCCAATTAAAAATATGGAGAAACTGGGGTATTCAAACCGCCATATCCACCGCCGCTAAAACCCTGCATTATGCCTCTAGCAGCGTTATATCCGCCCATCGCTTGCCCACCCATACCTGGACTCATTTGTTGTGAAAAATCATTAAAGCCACCAGCGCCAAACAGATTGCCATAGCCCCCCATGTTAGCATTTGGATTTCCATAATTTCCTCCTGATTGTTGTTGCTGTTGTCCGAATCCTCCATTAAATTGACTACCCATCTGGTTGCCCATCATTCCCATCCCGCCCATCTGATTTCCGAATGGGGATTGATTTTGCCCGAATTGTCTTTGAGCCATACCCGCAAGACGAGCATCTTTCAGAAGGCTCTCGTAAGGGTTTGCGACTTTCCAGCCCGAGCCTCTCCAAACGGTATTGTTTAGATTCTCTATGGCTATAGCTGATTGAAGCGCGGAGCCTTGAGGATTAGCTAGCCCATTTGTCTGCGGCTGTGGAGCAAGAGGAGCAGGGGGAAGCGGAGGAGGAATTAGTTGATTGGTCTGAGCAGCCTGGATAGGAGCGCCCTGAGTCTGTTGGGCGACTGGATTCGCATTGGTCCTCACTGTGGCGTTAGTCCCCCACCGAGCAGACCACCACGTTTGCCACATCGAAGCGTTACTCGCCCTCTGATTAGAGAAGAAGGATCCCCAAGAGGCTTTGTCTCTCAGGTTTAAGCGGGTATATTGAGTCAGCTTAACTGCGTTCGTTGATACTGAATTTGTTGTCGCGCCTACTTGCGCGTGCGCGTAAGCGGCAAAAAAAAACAAAGACATTAATAAGTATTTCATGCTAGTAATTTAGTCCCCCACGTCGTTGTTGTCAACTAAGAAGTCTTTTCTGTTGTAGTTAAAGTTTAGCATAGATTTTTAATTTTTTATCTTCTTCTAGTTGTATTAAAAGGTCAATTAAGAATCTCTGTTTCCTTATCGTGTCTTTTTGGTTTTCGTTTTCTTTTTCTAAGCTACCGACTTCTCTCTCTAAGAAGTACCTCTCTATTTTCATCTTGTTATACTTATCCTGATAGGAGGCATCTAGGATGCCCACTACGATAATCATTGTTACGCCGATGAGGAAGACGAAAAAAGATCCGTCCGAGACTAGATCATTAAAGAAGTCTTTAATCTTTTTCATCATCCAGGCGCAGAAAGATAAAGCTTCCCCTCGCGTAAAACTTTACACGATTTTTAGAAATTAGGAAGATAATTGGCCGGGATTCCCCCGCCCTCAATCGATAATTGTCTCCCACTTACGAAGATGCCATTGGCGTAATTGTCAAAATCCATTTCAACAATAAAGCTCATCTCGGAAGACGCATTGTCTCCGATAGATAAAGAATTAGAAAATGATTCAAATTTAGCCCCAGAGACAATATACTTTAACGCGACAACTCCATTGTCAGTTTTACAATCTACTATAAAATTATAAGTGTCGTCACGATTAGTCTCACTAAGGAATGATCCGCTCAATATTGCATAATTTAAAAACCCTAATTTTATGGAAGATTTAATTGGGAGCTTAAGCGGCCTATCCGCATATAACTTGTAGCCTAAATAAGAGACGTTTTCTCTTTCGAGCGCCAGGTCGAACGAAAACGACTGCAATGTTTCGGTGTGAAAATTGATTCCCGTGCTCGCCTGCTTCTGAATATCTACAGTTATATTCCCAGGTACGAAGGTGGTGCTGTCGAATTTAACGTTAGGACCATTTTGTTTAAAATGTCTCGGGATTAAGACTCTAGTCCCGTCGGCATAAGGAACGCCGCTTTTTAAATTCAGGAATGGGACTTGGACTCCACTACCAGATGTAAAATAAATAGCATTATCAGCAGAGCAGGAGACGTTTGCCGTGGGAATATTTCCAATCGATATGTCTACCGAGTAGCTAGAGACGTATGCATTCTGAAAAACTAGGACTCCATACCCAGAAGCATTGTTGTCGATAACGGCATTGGGGTTCCCAGCAATTAATCCGGCGTAGGCCGCCGCGTAGTCCACCGCCTGACCTCGAACGTCGAAATCAGAATTATTGTTAGTGACTAAATATATATTCCTAGAATCCAACAGCCTTCCGGTGTTGAAGAACCCGCTTACGAACAATGGTCTAGCTGAAGTAGTTTGATTATCGACATTAAACCCCATCCGATTTTCGTTAGTTACTCCCTCTAGGAAATAATTAAAATCTAGACTTACCGTAGGAGGCTCAAGGGCCAGGCGAGAAGCGTTTCGAGTCTTACCTATAACGCCGACATCGGCTCGGTTTACGTTAAAGTCGTAGCTTACGGACTGGACCCGCTTTATGCGACGGAGGATGTGGTAACCGACCAATTCGGTAGCTTCTCCGCTTGGAAGCCCGAAAAACAAGTCTTGGACGTTGTAAAGTATGCGGTTTCTTGGCATACTAGTCCTTACGTCATGCTTGCATAAAGAATGCTCGCTAAATAGTCATCAACTTGATGCTCTGCGGCTATCTCTCTTATCGCCTTAATTCTTTCCGGATTCTGATCGATAGGAT
>Ga0049085_10000218_pt1 | contig 24684 bp, 17 predicted proteins | sample GreLakmeSU08MSRF_FD_66721 | JGI IMG/M metagenome (GOLD analysis project Ga0049085, IMG submission 66721) | Freshwater lentic microbial communities from great Laurentian Lakes, MI, USA - Great Lakes metaG SU08MSRF | ecosystem: Environmental > Aquatic > Freshwater > Lake | place: Great Lakes... | reverse complement strand
CCGGTCCAGCGTGGGCGATGAGAGCGATGCGACCGGCACTGCGGAGTCACGGGGCTGCCCAATGCGGATCGGGCCACCAACCGTGATGCCCTCAACCGCCAGCGCGGCTTTGAGCGCGCCCACGGCAAAGAGTTCAGGGTTCTCGACGACCAAGGTGTAGTCGCGCGTTGCGCTGCGTGAACCGATCCAGCCGCTGATTCGGATGCTGCCGGCAACCGAGTCCTGCGTGACGCGAATGCGTGCACTGCGGCTGCCAGCCACGATCTTCACCTGGTTCGACAGATCAATGCCGCTCACGGCAGGTCGAAACGACACCGCGGCTCGCTTTCCATCGGGACGCACGAGGACGACAATCTTGTTCTCGTTGAACGAGAGCGCCGACACGCGCGCGGCGTATGAGGCGTGCAGGTAGCGCTTGCGCCAGCCGTCCGGAACCTTGCCGTCGTCGAATCCCGAGGCGTCGCCAATCAGCGCACCGCTCACCCGCTTGATGCCGGCGTCGGCGACCGCGCGGGCCAGCACCGACATGGGCGACGTGATGGCGTCGTTGACCGGGAGACCACCCAGCGTGGGGTCGCCGGCGCCGCGGAGCACGAGGTCGCCATCGAGCGTGCCGTCGGGGCGAAGCGTGCCGGTGCGAAGCACCTCTGTTTCAAACCGTCCGTTCGCGCCGAACCTGTCGAGTGCGAGGGCGGCGGTGTACAGCTTCATTGTCGACGCCGGCAAGAGCTGGCGGTCGGCGTTGTGACCAAAGAGGGTGTCGCCCGAGGTGAGCGAGACAACGATCACGCCCCACGTGCCCGAGTTCTTCGTCCGCTGGAGCGTGGCGTTCAGGCTGGCGGCGAGCTTGTCGGTGGCTTCGCGGCGGCGTGCCATCGTCGCCGGCACGGCGAAAAGATCGAAGAATGCCCCGCGGGACTGGGCACTAGCTGGCGTGGGAGTTGACGCGCTGGCGGCGACGGCGCAGGTGAGCAACAGCGCGGCACGCATCAGGCGAATCGCCCGCCGCGCGCCCAGCTGTCTGGCCATCTGCGTCAGACCTTCAGGATGATCTTTCGTCGCCATAGGATCGAGAGAATTCCGTACCAGAGTAACACGAAGGTGATGGCGAACGCGAGCGAGGCATTCCGGGGTGCGAGCCACGACGCGAACAGGGACTGGTAGACCGCGGACTGCACCGACACGACCTGGCCCTCGTACTCGACCTTCCAGAGCGCGTAGATCGTTCGCGCCATTATTCCCGATCCGACGAACGCGACCATCGGGTTCATTCCATATATGACGAGCGGCTGGGTCCACTTCGTAACGCGGTGGACGTCGGTGATCCAGGTGATTGTGGCGAGCGTCGCACAGGCCATGCCTGCGGTAAACACGACGTACGAGCTGGTCCAGAGCGACTTGTTGATCGGGAACGACCAGTCCCAGATCAACCCCGTCACCATCGCGAGAGTCCCGACCGCGAACAGGCCGCTGAGTCGCTCCGAAAGCGAGCGGTCTGTGCCCAGCCAGCGCCCGGCCATCACGCCAAGCATTGCCGTGCCGATTGCGGGAATCGTCGAGAGTGGGCCCTCGGGGTCCCAGGTCTTGGAGCTGACCCAGAGGTGCCCGTCGAGCAGTGCCCGGTCCACCCAGGCCGCGAGCGTGCGTGGGCCTTCGTCGAGCAGGTTGGCTCCGATTCCGCCTCCGGCTCCCGGCACAGGGAGCAGGGTCATCGCAAACCAGTAGCCATACAGCAACGTGACGAGGATGATCACCTGCTGCTTGAGCGTCGTGCGAAGCGTAAACAGCGCGGCGCAGGCGTATGCCACGCCAATCCGTTGCAATACGCCGGGAATCCGCACGTTCAGAATTCGTGTGAAGTTCCACGGAAAGGTCGCGAGCAGCAGACCGAACAGCACAATCAGGGCGCCACGCTTCAGGATCTGGCGCCGGATCGTCGCGTCGTCGTCGCCGCGGGCAATGCGCGCCGAAATTGAGAGGTGTGTCGTGATGCCGGCGATGAACAGGAAGAACGGAAAGATCAGGTCGGTCGGTGTCCATCCATTCCACGCCGCGTGTTGGAGCGGCGGGTAGATCGCGCTCCAGCTGCCCGGATTGTTCACGAGGAGCATGGCGGCCACCGTGAGTCCGCGGAACACGTCCACGGCCAGCAGGCGTTGCTGCTGCGCTCTGGCTGGCGTGGTCAGCAGTGCGGGGTCGAGCTGCGGGGCATCGCGGATGGCCGTGTCGGTCCGGCTGGTGGCTTGGGGTTCTGGCACGATTCCCAAATCTATGTCAGCCGGCCGGGTCTGGACGCCGGATCCAGAATGTTGTATGGATCAATCAACCGAGGAGGAGTCATGACCACCATTTCCAAGGTTGTGCGCGAAGGGATCACCGCAGGCCTCTTAGGCGCGGCCGGTGTCGCGCTCTGGTTTTTCCTGATCGACGTCATCTCAGGGCATCCGCTCTACACACCGGGAGTCCTCGGCAATGCGATGCTCGCGATCATCGGCGGCACGCCGCAGGGGCTCGCCGTGAATGTGACGGCATACACGATCTTCCACCTGGCGGCCTTCGTGGCCGTGGGAACCCTGGCTTGCACGCTCGTGGAAATCTCGCGGCGTGTGCCGCATGTCACGATCGGGCTCCTCCTCTTTTTCGTGGTGTTCGAGGTGGGCTTCCAGTTCATCGCTTTGTTCGTCACCCAGTTCGACACGCTCGGGCGTCTCGCCTGGTACCAGATTGGCGTGGCCAACTTGCTGGCCGCCGTGCTGATGGGCGGCTACATCTGGCGCCGCCATCCGGAGCTGGCCGGTGAGCTTCGGGTCTCGCTTGAAGGAACCGCGTAACGCCTCAGCTGGCGATCGAGGGCAAAGCAAAAGCGGGGCGACCTTGATCAGGTCGCCCCGCTTTCAACCAAGGTGGAACTCCGTGCTCAGCCGCCGATCTTCAGCGCTCCGAACAGGAACAGAAGTGCGAACATCGTGCAGATCGCGATTCCGAGGCCCATCGCGAACAGCCGTTTGAATAGCGGATGGTCGTACTTGAGATGCATGTAGTAAAACACGACGACCGCAAACTTGACCGCCGACATCAGCAGCAGCGTCGGGGCGAACAGCTTCGAGTCCTTGAACGGTGTGTAGTACACCCACACTTCGATGGCCGTGATCACCAGCAGCCAGAATCCCACCCACTTGTACTGCTTCCAAGTGGGATGCTCGACATGATCGTGGGCGGCAGCGTTATGGTCGCTCATGGGGAGTGGGTTCCGTCTACTGGATGAGGTAAATGAGCGTGAAGATCGCGATCCAGACGACGTCCACGAAGTGCCAGTACAGCGCGCAGATGTCCACGAGCAGGACGTCGTTCTTTCCCTTGAGTCCGCGCTTGACGTCGATCGCGAAGAGCGTGAGCAGCCAGAGCACGCCCACCGACACGTGGGCGCCGTGGAAGCCGGTCAACGTGAAGAACGATGAGCCGAACAAATTCGTCTTGATCGTGAGCCCCTCGTGAACGAACGAGGTGAACTCGTACGACTGGTAGCCAATGAAGGCGACACCCATGACCGCGGTCGCCATCAGCCAGAACTTCGACGACGCCAGGCAGCGGTCCCACCAGCCGGCGCCGGTCGGAAGCGGATGACCCTTGTTCTCGACGGCGGCCAGCGCGAGCACCATCGCGAGCGACGACATCAGCAGAACAAAGGTCGACTGCGACGTGACCGGGATGTCGAGAATCGGCTTGAGCACGTCGGCCGGCGCGCAGCCCGCCACCAGCTCGGCGGTCTTGCCCACGACGTTGGACGTCTTGCACGACCATTCGTGCGGGAACGGCCCGACCTTGGACCGGCCCTTGTAGATCAGATACGTCGAGATGAGCGATGCAAAGAGCATGCACTCGGAACCAATGAGCGCCCAGATGGCGATCTTGCGGTTCTCGAGCCCTGTGCTCGTGTAGTGCACGTGCTCATGATGCCCTTCGTGCCCTGCAGGTGTGTCGGCGGTGGCCACAGTCATGGTCTCCGGTTATTCCAATGGGCTGGTGAGCCAGCCGTAGAGTGATCCCACGAAGGCGGCTCCGCTACCAATCATCACGAAGATCGCCACCCAGAACAGGTCGAGGTGGATGAACACGAGGCCGGCCATCATCAGCACCATGAACAGTGCGGCGAACAATGGCTTGATCGTCGGGAACGGCATCGGGATGCCGAGCGACTTGGCCGTGTAGTACTGGGTCTCCTCGTGCATCGGCACCGCGTGCGCATCAGCGATCACGCCGGCGTCGGGCGCCGTGTGCGTGAGTTCGGCCGTCATCTCGGGCTGCTTGATGTCCCAGAGCGGATAGCGCGACGTCACGTACGGGATTTTGGCAAAGTTGTAGTCCGGCGGCGGCGACGGAATAGACCACTCGAGCGTCCCGGCGCCCCACGCGTCGTTCGGCGCCACTTCGCCGCGCTTCCGGCTCTTTACGAAGTTGTAGACGAAGCAGATCAGGCCGACGCCCTGCAAGAGCGCGCCGACTGTCGACCAGAGGTTGAACTGCTCCCAGCCCTGGCCGATGTCATAGGTGTAGATGCGGCGTGGCATGCCGAGCATGCCGGCGTAGTGCATCGGGAAGAACGTCATGTTCATGCCGACGAAGAAACTCCAGAAGTGCCAGTTACCGAGCTTCTCGCTCATATAGCGACCGAAGATCTTCGGGTAGTAGAAATAGATACCGCCCATAATGCCCATGATCGAGCCGCCGAACAGCACGTAATGGAAGTGCGCGACGATGAAATAGGTGTCGGTCTGCTGGAGGTCGGTCGGCGGCGACGAGTGCATTACGCCCGAGATGCCGCCGATGGTGAACAGGGCCACGAGTGAGATGGCGAACTTCATCGCCACGGTGAAGCGGATGTTGCCGCCCCACATTGTGGCCACCCAGTTGAAGATCTTCACGCCGGTCGGGATGCCGATGAGCAGCGTGGCCATCGCGAAGATCGTGTCGGCCGTGGCGCCCATGCCGACAGCGAACATGTGGTGGGCCCACACGCCGAAGCCGAGGAAGCCGATCATGATGCCCGAGTAGACCATCACGTTGTAGCCGAAGAGCGGCTTCTTCGAGAAGGTCGGCAGAATCTCCGACACGAGGCCGAAGGCGGGCAGGATCAGGATGTACACCTCGGGGTGGCCGAACACCCAGAAGAGGTGCTGCCAGAGGAGCGGGTCGGCGCCGGCCGCGATTTCGTAGAACTGCGTGCCGAAGAACCGGTCGAACTGGAGGAAGAAGAGCGCGATCGTGATGGCCGGGAAGGCCAGAATCAGCAGGAACTGCACGACGAACGACATCCAGGTGAAAATCGGCATGCGCATGAGGCTCATGCCCGGTGCGCGCATGTTGATGATCGTCGTGATGAAGTTGAATGCCGCGGCGAGCGAACTGACGCCGAGGATCTGCAGGCCGATCACCCAGAAATCGATGTTCAGGCCGCCCGAGAACTGCATCGTGGTGAGCGGTGCGTAGCCGAACCAGCCGCCGTTGGGCGCCACATTGAAGAAGATCGGCACCGTCATGAAGATGCCGCCGAACAGGTAGACCCAGTAGCTGAACGCGTTGAGTCGCGGGAAGGCGACGTCGCGGGCACCGATCTGCAGCGGAATCAGGTAGTTGAAGAAGGCGGCCGAGAGCGGCATGATGACGAGGAAGACCATCGTCGTGCCGTGCATCGTAAAGAGCTGATTGTACATCTCAGCCGAGACGAGTTGGTTGTTCGGTTTCATCAGCTGGAGGCGGATGATGAACGCCTCGATACCAGCGACGATGAAGAAGGTCAGTGCGGTCCAGAGATAGAGCGTGCCGATCCGCTTGTGATCGACCGTGGTGAGCCAGCTCCAGATGCCCGTGGCCTCGCCTGGCGCATAGCTGGTGCCGGCGGGTGTGTTGATCGGAGCGGGGGCGGCGGTAGTTGCCATGGGTATGAGTCTCCGGCCGTTACTTGAGTGACATCAGGTAGGCCACGATGTCGGCAATTTCTTTGTCGGTGAGCCCGGCCGTGACCTTGGCCTTTATCAGCGCGCTGTACTCGCCGATGCCGAACGTGTTCATCGTGGCGCCAGGCTTCATCACCTGCGCGTTCTTGATCCAGCGCGCCATGTTGGCCGCGTTGGTGGGGAACAGGCCGCCGGCGAAGGTGTGCCGCGTGCCGACGTGCGTCAGGTTCGGACCCTTGGCCCCATTGTCGCTGAGGTTCAGCATCGCGCCTTCACCCTTGATGATATGACAGGTGAGGCAGGGCGCCTTGCCGAGGTTTGCGATGTTCGTGACGAGCGCGTGTCCCGCCGCCGCATCGGCAGACGCGAGCAACGCGTCGTCGAACGTGAGGCTCGCCGGAATCGGCGTGTGCGGCACGTTGTGCGACTTCAGTTTCGATTCGGGGAAGATGTACCCGACGTTCGAAACGGGCACAGGTGCCGGTGTCGGGATGATGGCGGCTCTGGCGGGCGCTTTCTTGGCGGCGCTGTCGGCCGATGCCGTCGCCGCGAGAGCGGCCGGCGAACCGGCGGCGGAGAGCTTCTGATGCGCCGCCCAGCTCTCGAAGTTCTCCGGCGTCGTTGTGTACACCCGGAAGCGCATGTTCGCGTGCGACGAGCCGCAGTACTCGGTGCAGAACCCGTTGAACGCATCCTCGGCGAGCTTCGCGTCGGGGGTGTACCACATGTAGTTCGTCTTGTTCGAAATCAGGTCGCGCTTGCCCGCGAGGGCCGGCGTCCAGAATGAATGGAGAACGTCCACGGTGCGGAGCGTGAATGCGACCGTTTTGCCTGCCGGCAGGTAGAGCTCGCTGGCCGTGGTCACGCCGTACTGCGGGTAGCGGAACTCCCACCACCACTGGTGGCCGTAGACCTCGACCTGCAGCGCGTCAGCCGCGGCAGGCGCCTGCGTCTTGAAGATGGTCTTGACCGTCGGCACCGCGATCGGGATCAGAATCAGCACCGGGAGCAGCGTCCAGACGATTTCGAGCGTGACGTTGCCGTGAACCGGCTTCGGCATCGGCGTATTCGGCTTCGCGCGGAACCTGAAGATCGTGTAAATCAGCAGCCCTTCGACGAAGATGAAGACCAGTGTTCCCATAAAGAGGATGCGGTCCCACAGGGCGATGATGTCGGTGTTGATCTCAGTGTTGCGAATGAAGGTGGAGTTGGGGTACTCCTGCCCTCCACAGGCGGCGAGCGCCAGCGTCAGGGCTGCGATGAACATCGCGGCGCCGAGCCGGCGGTAAGGTAAACGGGTCATGAAATGGTCCTGTCCGTAGGGATGACGGGAAGGTGAGGCAGGCCCTGCCACTGCGATAAACAGCCTCACAAAATTACGGACTGGGCGCCACTCTATGGAAGTGCTGAGGCAAAAAAACCGCGTCGGGATTCCCCTGAAACGGTGGTGGCGTTCGTGCGTGTCCCGATCAGCTGGTTCCGCCCGTCATCGTCGCAGGATTCAGTGCGCGTTCCAGTTCGGCGCGCTTCATCCACCCTCGTTCCAACACCAGTTCATACACGCCGCGTCCCGACTGCAGCGCCTCCATCGCTACTTGGGCGCATTTATCGTAACCGAGGATCGGGACGAGCGCCGTGACGATGCCAATCGAATGCTCCACCAGCTGGCGCATCCGGTCGGGGTTCGCGGTGATTCCATCTACGCAACGCTCACTGAGCACAACGCAGGCGTTCCGGAGCGACTGGATGTTGCGCAGTAGGCGGAAGGCGATAATCGGTTCGAAGACATTGAGCTGCAGCTGCCCGGCCTCGGCCGCCATCGTGACCGTCATGTCGCCCCCGATCACGTCGAAGCACACCTGGTTCACCACCTCGGGGATGACGGGGTTCACCTTGCCCGGCATGATGCTCGATCCGGGCTGCATCGGTGGGAGGTTGATCTCGCCGAACCCGGTCCGCGGCCCGCTCGACAGTAGCCGGAGGTCGTTGCAGATCTTCGACAGCTTCACCGCGCACCGCTTGAGGACGCCCGAGAGCTGCACGAACGCTCCGGTGTCAGCCGTCGCCTCCACGAGGTCGGGCGCCGTGATCAGCGCGAGGCCCGTCACCTCCGAGAGGATGGCCCGCACCAGCTCCGCGTATCCATGCGGCGCCGTGATGCCCGTCCCGATCGCCGTCGCGCCCATGTTGATCTCGCGAATCAGCGCCTGCGCTTCGGCGAGCCGATCGATGTCTTCCTGAATGGTATGCCCAAATGCCGCGAACTCTTGGCCGAGCGTCATGGGCACCGCGTCCTGCAACTGCGTCCGGCCCATCTTCAAATGCGGTGCGAACGCCTCTCCCTTCCGGAGGAACGATCCAACCAGACCGGCCATCGCCTCCTTGAGGCTCGCAATGCCGCGATGCAGCGCGATCTTCAACGCGGTTGGGTACACGTCGTTGGTGCTCTGCGACAGGTTCACGTGCTCGTTGGGATGCACCTGCTCGTACGCGCCGCGGGCATAGCCGAGCAGCTCGAGTGCGCGGTTCGCGATGACCTCGTTGGCGTTCATGTTCGTCGAGGTGCCGGCGCCACCCTGGATCATGTCCACGCGGAAGTGCTCGTGGTGCCTGCCCTGTTGGATCTCGCGCGCGGCGCGCACGATGGCGTCGCCGACCGTCTTATCCAGCAGGCCGAGCGACATGTTCGCGCGCGCGGCCGCTTCTTTCACCTGCGCGTGCGCGATGATCAGTTCCGGAAAATCGGCGAGCGGGACGCCCGTGATCGGAAAGTTCTCCATCGCGCGCAGGGTCTGCACACCGTAGAGCGCGGCGTCGGGTACGAGGCGCTCGCCGAGGAAATCATGTTCCTTGCGGGTCGGGCCGCCGAAGCCTGGGCCGCGCCGTCCTCCGGACAGGATCGCGTCGGCGCCACGGAGCCGTTCGGCGATCGCGCGCGCGGACCGGGACATGAGGGCCGCGTGCAGCGCTGGCTGGTCCCGCAGGACCGGTTCGAGCGCTTCGGTGCGAAAGATGATGACTGTCGTGGGGAGCAGGGCGCGTGCCGACGAACCGTGCGCCCCCGAGTCCAGTAGTGCGCCTTCGGCGAGGACGTTGCCGGGGCCGAGCGTCGCGAGACGCAACGAGACACCGTCCCGATCGGATTCGGCGCGCTCGATCGCGACGTTGCCAGCGAGGATGACGGCGAAAAAAGCGCGATGCTCGCCCTCCCGAAACAGAAGGTCGTCCACCGCCAAGGTGGCCTGTTCGCCGATCTTGGCCAGGTGCCACAGGAGAGCGTCAGGAAGTCCGTCAAAGAAGGCGATGCCGCGAAGGCCGTCGCCGGCGCTGGTCGAAGTCATCATCCAAGTTATTGATGCGCACTGGCGCTGGTAGCGAATGCCGAGCGGTGGCCGCTACTGTTCACCCATCGTGCAGGCAAAGATCAGCGGGCACCAGTGACCGACCAGCCGTCAGGCGTTCCTTCCGCTGGGGATGCGCTCTTCCTTTCGGATGCGCAGCTTCGCGCGTCGGCACTGGACCTGTCGCAGACGGTACTCCCGCCGCGGCTCCGCCCGCGCGCTGAAATTGGTGTCCTCGACATCACCGAGTTCTACGGTGACACCACCGGCGGCGTGCGCACCTATCTGCGTGAGAAAGCGGCGTACGTCGAAGCGCACCCGGCGTACCGGCAGGTACTCGCGCTGCCTGGCTCGCGCGATGCCATTTCTCAATCCGACGGTGTGCGGGTCTACCGGCTGAAAGGCCCGGTCGTGCCGAAGCAGGCGCCGTACCGGTTCATGCTGGCCACCCGCAGCAACCGGCGAATTGTCAGGCATGAGGCGCCGAACCTGATCGAGGTCGGCAGCCCCGGTCTCGTGCCGTGGATCGTGCGATTGGCGGCCCGTGGACTGAACATCCCCGTGGTGGCGTTCTATCACAGCAACTTTCCGCGCCTGTTCTCGCCCTGGCCCGAGCGCGCGCCCTGGTGGCAGCGCACTCTTCACGACGTCGCGTGGAAGTACGCGCGCCGGATCGACCGACATTTCGCGCATACCATCGTCTGTTCGCGTTTCGTGATGGACGACCTGCATCAAGCCGGAATCGACCGGGTCTCCCTGATTCCCCTCGGTGTAGATCTCGCGCTGTATCATCCCCGGCGTCGGGCGAAACGTGAAGAGGTTCGGGCCCGCTATGGACTCCCGGCCGGGCTCGTGGCCGGTTTTGTCGGGCGATTTGCTCCGGAGAAGGAACTCGACCTGCTCCTGCGCGCCTGGCCAGCGGTGTATCGCAACACCGGCGCGGTGCTCGCGCTCGCTGGTGACGGTCCGGAGCGTCCGATGCTTGAGGCGATGGCGGCGGAAGCGCCGTGGATCCGGTTCCTTCCCTATGAGCGTGACCGCGAACGGCTCGCCGACCTGCTCGCTTCGTGGGACCTGTTCGTGGCACCGAGCTCGAATGAGACATTCGGGCTCGCACCGCTCGAGGGGCTCGCCAGCGGCACGCCGGTGCTGTCTGCAGATCGTGGCGGCATCAGCGAACAGGTCGAGGCCTCCGGGGCTGGTGAGCGGTTTGTTTCGGGAGACGTGGGGTCGCTGACTGAAACGGCGGTTCGGTTGCTCGGCACCAACCTCGAAGCGCTCGGCGCGCGCGGCCGCGCGCACGCTGAGGCGAACCACTCGTGGAACTCGGTCTTCGATCGGATCTTTGCGCTCTATCGCCAGATCGTGCGGGACCACGCGGGCGGGGCGTAGCCGATGCCATCCGCGCTGATCACGATACACGACGTCGCGCCGCCGCTGATGCCGAAGGTGGAACGGCTCTGGGCAATCTGCGCTGCGCGAGGGGTCAAACCCGGACTGCTCATCGTGCCCGACTGGCATGGCGGCAGTCCCATTGAGGGCGATCCCGCGTGCGTGGCGTGGGTGCGCGCCCGCGCCGCCGAAGGGGCAGAGATTTTCCTGCATGGCGAACGCCACGACGAGGTGGCGTCGCCGCGCAGCTGGCGTGACGAGGTGCGCGCGCTGGGCCGTACCAACAAAGAAGGGGAGTTTCTGACGCTGGGTTACGACGCGGCGCTGGCTCGAATCGACCGGGGCCTAGCACGGCTCCGCGCGCTCGGACTCGCGCCAGTCGGGTTCGTTCCACCGGCATGGCTCGCGAAGGACGACACCCACCGGGCCGTCCGCGACGCGGGGCTCGCCGTGAGCGAGGACGACGCGCGGATCTATGCCTTCCGAGCCCGCAGGACGATCAGATCGCCGGTGATCCGTTGGAGTGCGCGGGGCGCGTTCCGCGCGTACGGGTCGTTGCTCCAGGCCCGGATGCGCTGGACGCTGCAGCGTGGGGCGTCGGTCGTGCGGATCGCGCTGCATCCAGCCGACCTCGATCACCCGGCCACGGCCGCATCGATCGAGGGCACCCTCGACCTCTGGCTCTCGGTGTACCCGGCGCAGGGGTACGCCTCACTGTAGCGGTCCCGTGGCTCGGCCGTAGATTCGACCTCTACCACCATTCAGGGGAGCACCGATGAGCACGAATCGTCGCGAATTTCTGGAGCGCAGTGCGATGCTTGCCGCGCTCGGCTTCACGCCCCGATCGATCAGTGTCGAGGAGTGGGAGGCGGAGCGCATGATGACCTCGGTGCCGGCCACTGGTTTTCGGGCGCGGCCCTGTGTGGTGGGGTCCGCGAACGGGTTTCACACCGATCGGCCGTCGGGCGTGAAGATCGCCTACGACAAGATCGTGAAAGGCGACGACACGCTCGACGCGATCATCGCGGGGGTGAACACGCAGGAGCTCGATCCGGATGACATGTCGGTCGGCTATGGTGGCCTGCCGAACGCGGAGGGCGTGGTCCAACTCGACTCGAGTTGTATGCACGGCCCGACGAAGCGCGCGGGTGCGGTGGGTGGGCTCGAGGGCATCGCCACGCCGTCGCTCGTGGCGAAGGCGGTGATGGACTACACCGACCACATTTTTCTCGTCGGACTGGATGCGAAGCGCTTCGCGCTGGCGATGGGATTCAAGGAGCAGGACCTGCTCACGCCGGCGTCGAAGGCTGCGTTCGAGAAGTGGAAGGCCGACCCGAAAGGGTATTCCCCATGGGTGAAGGCGCCGCCGGCCCGGATGGCGCCGCGCGGCGGATTCGACGAGGAGGACTACTACGCCGAGCGTGGCATCCCGTGGACGCATGGCACGATCAACATGAACGCCGTGAACGCCGTTGGTGATGTGAGCTCGTGCACGACCACGAGCGGCATATCGTGGAAGGTGCCCGGCCGGGTCGGCGATTCGCCCGTCATTGGTGCCGGCCAGTACACCGACAACACCGTGGGCGCCGCGGGAAGCACCGGGCGTGGCGAGTCGAACATCATGGTGTGCGGTGCCTTCCTTGCCGTGGAGTACATGCGGCAGGGCGTCGCCGCCGAGCAGGCGCTTATCAATGTGATGCAACGCGTGATCGAGCACAGCGAGACACGGCTGCTTGACGACAAGGGCCGGCCGTTCTTCGATCTGACATTTTACGCGCTCACCAAGGACGGCCGGTACGCCGGCGCCTGCGCGTACGAGGGGGCGAGGTACGCCGTCTGCGACGAGAAGGGGCCACGCCTCGAGACCTGTGCGTACCTGTTCAAACAGTCGGAGCGGCCCCGCCGCGCATGAGCATCATCCTTGTACGGAGTGGCGTGTCGGCTAGATTGGATCGAACCGCCTGACGCATTGCTGACCCAGAAAAAAGCTCCGTGTGGCCTTGGGGGCGACTCGGCGGGCGATTCCTGGCCCCAGCCGCCCCGTTCGAGTTTCATGACCTCACCTACCCAGCATCCTCACACGCCCGCCCCGGACGAGCCAATCGGCTACGATCCGGCGCTCGTCGAGCGCACCTGGCGCGAGAAGTGGGCCCAGCGCGCCTCGAACCGACCTGACATCGCCGGCTGCGACCGCCCGTTCTACGCGCTCATGATGTTTCCGTACCCCTCAGCCGAGGGACTGCATGTCGGAAACCTTTTTGCCTTCACCGGCAACGACATCTTCGCCCGCTTTCAACGGCTCATCGGGCACACGGTATTCGAGCCCATTGGGTTCGATGCGTTCGGGATCCACTCGGAGAATTACGCGCTGAAAGTTGGCGCGCACCCGATGGAGCTGATCCCGAAAAACATCGCCAACTTCACGCGGCAGCTCACCCGGGCCGGTCTGATGGTGGACTGGTCGCGCACGGTGGATACGACGCACCCGTCGTACTACAAGTGGACACAGTGGGTCTTCCTGCAGCTTTTCAAGCGCGGGCTGGCGTATCGCAAGAAGGCGGCCGTCAATTGGTGCCCCAGCTGCAAGACGGTGCTCTCGAATGAGCAGGTTGAGGGCGGTCATTGCGAGCGGTGCACCACGCTGGTCGAACAGCGCGCGATGGAGCAATGGTTCTTTCGTATTACAGACTACGCCCCGCGCCTGCTCGCCAACCTCGACACCCTCGATTGGTCGGCGTCCACGAAGGCGGCACAGCGCAACTGGATCGGGCGCTCGGACGGCGCCGAGATCCGGTTCCGGATCCTCAATCCGCTCGAGGACGCAGGGAGCGCGGCCGTCCACGCGACCTCCGAAGTCGCCTCGGGGATAAGCGAGGTGACGGTATTCACCACGCGCCCCGACACGATCTTCGGCGCGACCTATCTCGTGCTTGCTCCTGAGCATCCGTTGCTCGACCTGATCACCAGTGCCGACCAGCAAGCCGCCGTTGACGCCTACCGCACGCGTTCGGCGCATCAGGATATCGTCACGCGGAAGACGAATAAGGAGAAGACGGGTGCGTTCACCGGCGCCTACGCCACGAATCCTGCGACGGGCGGTCTGATTCCGGTCTGGACTGCCGACTATGTGCTGATGGAGTACGGTACGGGCGCCATCATGGCCGTGCCGGGCCACGACGAGCGTGACTTCGCATTTGCGGCGAAGTTCGAATTACCGATCGAGCGGGTGGTGGCCGGCCCGGACCAGACGGCGCGTACGCCGCTGACCGAAGCCTTCACCGATGACGCCGGTGCCGTACTCTGCAACAGCGAGCGGTTCGACGGCTTTCCCGTTGACGAGGCCAAGGCTGCCATCGCCGCCTGGCTCGAGGAAAAGCACGCGGGCAAGGCGGTGGTCAACTACCGGCTGCACGACTGGTGCATCTCACGGCAGCGGTATTGGGGACCGCCGATCCCGATCATCTACTGCGACGATTGTGGGCCGATGGCCGTGCCCGAGAAGGACCTGCCGGTCGTGCTGCCCAACATCGCTGATTTTACGCCGGACGATTCCGGTGTGTCACCGCTGGCGCGCCACGAGGAGTGGTATCGCGTCCCGTGCCCGTCGTGCGGCAAGAAGGCACGGCGCGAAACCGATGTCAGCGACACCTTCCTCGACAGCGGATGGTATTTCCTCCGGTATCCGAGCGTCGGCCACGACGATGTGCCGTTCGATGCGACGATCACCAAGAAATGGCTGCCGGTTAATTCGTACATTGGCGGCAACGAGCATGCGGTGCTACACCTGCTCTATTCGCGTTTCCTGACGATGGTGATGCACGACGCCGGGCACGTGCACTTCGAGGAGCCGTTCACGACGTTCCGCGCGCATGGTCTGATCATCCGCGATGGCGCGAAGATGTCGAAGTCCAAGGGCAACGTCGTCAATCCCGACGAGTACATCGAAGAGTGGGGTGCGGACACCTTCCGCACCTACCTGATGTTCCTTGGTCCGTTCGAAGAGGGTGGCGATTTCCGCGACGCCGGCATCAGTGGCGTGAAGCGGTTCCTCGATCGTGTCTGGGCGTCGGTGCGCGATGCAAGCGCCACGGACGAGCCGGACCAAGCCGTGATGCGCAAGCTCCACCAGACAATCAAGAAAGTGGGCGACGATGTCCCGGCGCTCGCTTACAACACGGCGATCGCCGCGATGATGGAATATGTGAACGTGTTGCGCAGCGGCGAGCGCAAGCCGCGCCGTGCGGAAGTCGAGCCGCTAGTCCAGTTGATGGCGCCATTCGCGCCGCACATCGCCGAGGAACTCTGGCAGATGCTCGGCCACGACATCAGCGTGTTCGACAGTGGCTGGCCGGCATTCGATGCGGCGCGCCTCGCCGGCGGAACGGTCAAGATCGCGGTCCAGGTGAACGGCAAGACGCGTGGCATGGTGGTGGTGGCCGAAGGGGCGGACGAAAGTACGGTGTACGCTGCGGCCCTCGCCGACGCCGGCATCGCCAAGTTCGTCACCGGCGAGCCGACGAAGCGGGTCTTCGTCGCTGGCCGTCTTCTCAGTCTCGTCCTCTAGCTCCGGAGCCAACCATGCGCCACGCCTTCATCATTGCCGCTTCGATCGCTGCTGTCCCTGCATGGCTTGTCGCGCAGGCTCAGCCGGTCCCCGTCACCAGCGCCATTCCGGGGTGGAAATGGTCGATGGACAGCATCACCAAGACGGTGGATGCTGTCCGCGCGGGCCGCGACCTCAATCCGAAGAGTTGGCCGGGCGGGAAGAAGGTCGCGGTCTTACTCTCGTTCGACGCAGACAACGAGACGGTCACGCTCCGGTTCGGTGACACCTCCATTGGTGCGCTGTCGATGGGCCAGTACGGGGCGCGTGTCGGCCTCGAGCGAATCGTGAAACTGCTTGATGCGCGGCAGATCCCTGCGTCGTTTTTCGTTCCGTCGGTGTCGCTCGCGCTGCACCCCGAGATGGCCACCCTCGTCAACACGAGTGGCAAGCACGAATGGGGCGTGCACGGGTGGGTGCACGAGATGAACACCACCTTGGCGGAGGCAGATGAGCGCGCGCTGCTCGTTACGGCGACGGCCGAGCTGACGCGGATGACGGGAAAGAAGCCGACCGGCTATCGCGCGCCGTCGTGGAACTTTAGCCCGAACACGCTTTCGATCCTCCGCGACCTCGGCTTCCGCTACGAGAGTTCTTTGATGGCCGACGATCGCCCATATGAGCTGATGCAGGACGGGAAGCGCACCGGCATGGTCGAGTTGCCGGTGGAATGGATTCTCGACGATGCGCCACTCTTCGACCCGAGAGGTGAGCGGTACAGCCCTCCGCGCGAAGTCGCGCGGGTCTGGATGGACGAGTTCGACAAGGCGTATGCAGAGGGCACGATGTTCCTGCTGACGATGCATCCGCATATCATCGGTCACCGGTCGCGGATCGTTGCGCTCGAGATGCTACTCGACCACATCAAGGCCAAGGGCGGCGACAAGGTGTGGTATGCCACGCACGGCGAGGCCGCCGAGTACGCCCGCAAGGAAGCCAAGCTTGGCGAGCCGATCCCACGGACGAGCCGTCAGCCGTGAACCGTCGCTGAGTTGCCCGTGGTCGCCGGCACGCCACGACCGTCGTCGGAGCGCGCCGGTCTAGGCGATCAGCTTACCGATCCACTCGCCGACGAAGTACCCGATGATCGCCACGCCAAGCCCGACGAGGAACATGTCGAGGCCGGAGCGGAACACGCTGCGCCCGGTAAACACGCTGCGCCCGGCGCCCACCAGAAAGTGGCTTGCCATGGCAAGGGTGAACGATAGCGCGATAGCGGTCATTCCCGAGGCAAAGAAGAACGGAGCCACGGGAATCAGTGCGCCCACCGCGGTGGCCGAGCCCGTGATCCAGGCCTCACGCATCGGCGACTGTTCGTGCCCGCCGATCTTCAGCTCCTCCTTCACCTTCTCCGCGAGCATGCGCTCGGGGTCCTTCATCAGCTCGGCGGCGCGGGCCCGTGCCTCCGGGGCCGCCATGCCACGCGCTTCGTAAATGAGCGCGAGTTCGTCGCGCTCGATCTCCGGCATGAGGGCGATTTCGTCGCGTTCCATCGCGATCTCGTTCGCGTACACTTCCTGCTCGCTTTTCGCGGCTAGGTAGCCCGACGAGCCCATCGACAGCGCGTCGGCGATCACTCCCGCGACGCCCGCGACGATGATCATCTGGTGCTGGTCGCCCGCTGTGGCGCCCAGTACACCGGCCACCAAGCCGAAGTTCGCGGTCAGCCCATCGTTGAAGCCGTACACGACATTGCGAAGCATGCCGCCCGCGCCGGTCTGGTGCCACGGCTCGCCCTCGCGTCCAGCGAGCCCCGCGATCTCGTGCGCGTGTTCCTTGGATTCCTTCGCGAGCTGCAGCGACTCCGACGAGCCAGCGGCGCCCTTGGGCGTTTCGCGATGCATGTCGAGGTAGCCCTTCACCTCGCGCCCTTCCTCGGCGAGCAGCATCGGCAGCAGAAAGTTCGGTCCGAAGCGCCGACCGAGCAACGCCAGCAGACGAGTGCGTCCGGTGATGCGATGCTCGGCGACCGTGCCGCCGTTGCCACGGATCAGGCCAGCCCAGATGACGGTGTGTTTGTCTTCGACCTCAGCCAGCCGTTGGTAGACGCTGCGCCGCGCCGGATCGGGCTCGAGCGATGCGAGGATGCGGTAGAGGTACGCCGCATCGGCTTCGTCCTGCCAGTGGTGCTTGAATGTCTCGAGCGATGTCGTTGAAGTCATGTTGGTGTCTGGAAGCTAGCGAACCGGGAATGCGATGCACGCGTTGTTTTTGGTTCGCAGAACCATCAGCGCGCAGCGCTCCCGATTCAGATTGGGTCGTGCCGAACGCTAGAACTCGATCTGCGTGCCGAGCTCAACCACCCGGTTGGGCGGCAGGTTGAAGAACGCCGCGGCGCTGCGCGCGTTCTTCGACATGATGGCGAACAGTCGCTTGCGCCAGATGTTCATCGTCAGGCCGCCTTTCTTCCACGGCTTGTCGGCGGGGATCAGATCTTCGCGTCCGAGGTAATAGCTCGTGTCGAGCGGCCGCGTCTTGATGCCCTGCGCCCGGAGCACAGCGAGTACTTCCTTGACGTCGGGCGACTGCATGAACCCATAACGCGCGACCACGCGAACAAACCCGCTCTCGAGGCGCTCAAGTGTGAAGATCCGTTGGCTCGGCGCGAGTTCGGGGACCGAAGCGGTCTGGAGCGAGAGCAGGATGACCTGCTCGTGCAACACCTTGTTGTGCTTGAGGTGATGGAGGAGCACCACGGGCGCACCGTCCGGTTCCGACGTCATGAACACCGCGGTGCCGGAGACACGCGGAATCGAACTCGTGGCAATGCTCTCGAGGAACGCTGGCAACGGCATCGTGATCTCCTTGAGTCGCTCTCGGAGGATCGACCGGCCGCGCTTCCAGGTGGTCATCAGCGTGAATAGTGCCATGGCCAGGACAAGCGGAACCCAACCGCCATGCGCGACCTTAATCACGTTTGCACCAATGAGTGCGACGTCGATCGCCAAGAACGCCGCAACGAGAATCAACACGGTGGACCGCGGCCAGTTCCAGCGCGCGGCAGCGACTACGCCGAAGAGGACCGTGTTGATCGCCATCGTTCCGGTGACTGCGATGCCGTACGCCGCGCCGAGCGCCGTAGAGCTCTGAAATCCGAGCACGACAAGGAAGCAGCCCAATGCGAGTGCCGAGTTGACCTCGGGGATGTAGATCTGGCCGTACTCGCGCGCCGACGTATGCACGATGGTCACTCGGGGGCAGTAGCCCAGCTGGACGCACTGCTGCGTGAGCGAGAAGGCGCCGGAAATAAGCGCCTGAGAGGCGATCACCGCGGCCAGCGTCGCAATGCCGATGAGCGGATAGAGCAGTTCTCTCGGTGCAAGCAGGTAGAACGGATTCGCCACTGCCGTTGGGTCGCGCAACACCAACGCGCCCTGGCCGAAGTAGTTGAGCAGGAGGCAGGGGAAGACGAGCCAGAACCAGGCGAGGCGGATCGGCTTTTTGCCGAAGTGGCCCATATCGGCATAGAGCGCTTCGGCGCCGGTCACCGCCAGCACGACGGCGCCAAGTATGAAGAACGCGCCGAGGCCATGCTCAGCAATGAACGCGACGGCGTACATCGGGTTGACGGCAGCGAGGACTTCGGGAGTGCGCAGGATCTCCTTCACGCCGAGCGCGGCGATCGCCGCGAACCAGATCAGCATCAACGGGCCGAAGAATCTGCCAACGGCGTGCGTACCGAACCGCTGCACCACGAAGAGACCGATCAGGACGACGAGCGTCGCTGGCACGACCACGGGCGAGAAGGCGGGCGACACGACATTGAGACCCTCCATCGCGCCGAGCACAGAGATGGCCGGCGTGATAATGCCTTCGCCATAAAGGAGCGCCGCGCCGAACAAGCCCAGCATGACGATCACGGCGCGCCGATAGATGCGTGATGTGTCCTTGCCGATGATGAGCGCCAGCATAGCAAGGATGCCGCCCTCGCCGTGATTGTCGGCGCGCAAGACGAACAGCAGGTACTTCACCGAGACGATCAGCGTCAGCGCCCAGACAATCAGCGAGAGGATGCCGTTCACGTTTGCGGCCGTGGCCGCGATGCCGTACTCTGGCTTGAAGCACTCGCGAAAGGCGTAGAGCGGGCTCGTACCGATGTCGCCATACACGACGCCGAGGGCCATTAGCGTGAGCACGGCAAGACGCTTCCCTGTTGGGTTGGTATCGACGTGGGGCGTTGGCAGGGGCGAGACATGCTTCGCGGTGACGCCGCCAAGCGGCGTGGCGCGACCGGCAGCCGAAGGGGTGCCAGCGGACTCGCTCACCGGCTTCGTGTGGGCGGCCGGTGGCTGGGGTACAGAAGCCGGCGGAGAGTCAGCCGGAGAGTCGGTCGAGCTGGAGTCGGAGTCCATGGGGCGAAAAACGACACAACGGGTCGCGGACGATCCGCGATCCGTCGTGCAATCTATAGGCGTCGCCTGAGGCGTAAAGCGACGTCGGTCACCGTTGTGGATGGCGTGGTAGCAACGGATTCGAGTTCGGCCGGCCCTGGTCAGTGATCGCGTAGGTCTTTCGGTCTGTGTACGGTCAGGCGGTTGGTGGTGCTGGCAAACTGGCACGGGGAGTTCCTGTACCAGCTGACGCTGGCGTGCGACCAATGGGGATTGGATATTGCCATCAAGAGTTTGAATCGCTTCAGGGTGCACATGTTCGACGTCCTCCTCGAATCCAAGCAGCTACGGCCGCCACGACCACTCATTCAGGCGGTCGTCAGCATTGTCGTGCACGGTGCCGCCATCGCCATCATCGTGGGAACGACGGCAGTGGCCACGAACGACGACGTGCGTGAGGAGCTCAACAGCTTCATCCAGTTCCTCTTCCCGCCGGACCGCGTGAACAAGCCTGGCGAGGAGCATCTCGCCTACGTTGGCGTCGGCGCGACGGGGTCACCACGCGGACAGCTGCAGGGGCAGCCCGTCAAGGTCAACGAGAAGAACACGGACGGTGAAGCGGTCGTTCCTCAACAGGCAGCGGAACAGGCTCAGCTCAATGGCGTGATGCAGCTTGCCGAAGCGGCGCAGGCCGTCGGCGCGTTCAGCATCATCGACGTCGACTCAGCGGCCGAGCGCGACCCGTTGAGTTCCGCCCCAGCGTACCCCATGGAGTTACTGGCGAAGAATGTCGAGGGCTTCGCGACGCTCCGGTTCGTGGTCGACTCGACGGGGCTGATCGACCTGAGCACGATCAGGCTGATCGAGACGACGCACCCAATGTTCGCGAAGGCGGTGCAGGAGGCGATGCCACGCATGCGGTTCCGGCCGGCGAAAATGGGTGCGAATGCCGTGCGTCAGCTTGGCGAACAGGTGTTCAAGTTTGAGATCAGGAAACCGGCCGCCACGGTGCGTATTCCAAAGCCCTAGGCTGGGCCAGGACGAAAAAGAGAACGGCCTGGACTCGAGTCCAGGCCGTTCTCTTTTTCGTAGATCGGCGGTGCTATTCGTAGCGCAGCGCTGTGATCGGGTCCATGACCGCCGCGCGACGTGCCGGATACACTCCGAACACGACGCCGACGAATGCCGAGAAGCCAAACGCGATCAGGATGGACTCGAGTCCGATCGTCGTGGTCCAGCCGAAGTTGCGGGTGAAAAGCGTGGCCCCGCCTGTGCCACAGGCGATGCCGATCGCGCCGCCGATGATGCAGAGGACCACGGCCTCGATCAGAAACTGGAACATGATATTGAGGCGTGTTGCGCCGAGCGCCTTGCGTACGCCGATTTCGCGCGTGCGTTCCGTGACCGACACCAGCATGATGTTCATGATGCCGATGCCGCCGACCAGCAGCGAAACGGCAGCGATGCCAGCGAGCAGTAGGCCGAAGGTCTGCGTCGTTTCGGACAGGGTATTGAGGAAGTCGGACTGGCTGCGGATCTGGAAATCGTCTTCGCGGCCTAGGCGCAGGCGGTGTTCGCGGCGAAGGATCTGCTGCACATCTGCCATCGTTTCCGGAATCTCCGCCTCGTTCGGGGCAAGTACGCCGATCGAGCGCACGCGGTTATTGCCGAGCACCCGGAAGCGCGCGGTCTGCACCGGGATGAGCACCTGGTCGTCCGGGTTGCCGAACCAGCCGCCGGATCCCTTCGACTTGAGTGAACCGACCACGGTGAACTGAATGCCGCGGATGCGAATTGTTTCGCCGACGAGTCCGAGGCCCGTGCCGAGTCCGAGGTTTTCAGCGACCGTCGGGCCGATGACCGCCACGCGCTGGCGCGTCTGGTCTTCCGAGTGAGTGAACATGCGCCCGTACTCGATTTCGTACTTGCGCACTTCGGGGTAGTTGGCTGATGTGCCGACAATCGACGTATTCGTGTTCTTGTTGCCGAACACGACCTGCAGGTTTCCGGCCATCTCGGGCTGCACTGCGAGGATGCGTGTGCCGCGATCGATCAGCGCTTGTGCGTCGTCCGTTGTAAGGCGCGCGCCGCCGCCGCCGCCGCCGGTCCGGACACCGCCCTGCTGTGCCTGGCCGGGGGTGATCGTGAGCAGCGTGGTGCCGAGCGCGGTGATACGGTCGTTGATCTGTTTTTGTGCGCCGTTTCCGAGCGCCACCACGGCGATGACTGCCGCCACACCGATCACGATGCCGAGCATCGTGAGCAGCGAGCGCATCTTGTTCGCTCTGAGGGCGCCGAGTGCGACGCGAATCGTTTCGCCGATCAGCATGGGACGGTCTCCGTGTGAGAGAGCTTAGTTGCCACCACGCCCACCGCCACCACCCATAGAGCCGCTACCACCACGGCTGCCGCCACCCATCCCGCCTGACGCTCCACCAAGCGGGCTCGCCATTCCCTTGACGCGATCCATTTGCTGTTGACGGCGCAGCTGGAGGATCGCGGCGCTCATCAGCGCGACTTGTTCGCCTTCCTCGACACCCGACTGCACTTCGGTGAAGTCGTAGTTGGCGATACCAAGACGGAGGAGACGTGGCTCCCAGGTCGTGCCTTTCAGGACGAACACGAGGCCAGAGCGTGGTGTGGCGTTCGGGTCCTGGCGGCGCGCGCCGCCCCGGCCGCCGCGCCCACCACTACGGCCACCACTGCCCATTCCGCCGGCCGGCATGGCGGCGGCTCCGCCCTGCGCGGTCGCGCCGCCTGCGCCCTGCGGGCCGCTCCGTCCGCCACGACCACCACCATTCCTGAACCGGCAGGCGGCGACCTTTGCCGCGTCAGCGCCGAGTTCCTTGTAGACGGCTTCCACCTGCGTCCGCAGTGCCTGACGATCGGCGTTCTGGTCGCGCATCTGCTCCTGAATATCCGTCAGCTTTTTGGCGAGCGCCGGCTTCGCCTTGAGCGCGTCGTCGATCGTCTTGCAATCGGCGTCGGTCACTTCGACCATCTGCCCGCGTCCACCACCACCGCCGCGCCGTCCGTCCTGTGCGCTGCCCTGTGCGCCGCCCCGTGTCGGGTCACCGCGCTGCATGAGCGAGGCATCGAGTTCCGCGCGACTCGTATGGGCCTCACCACCGCCACTCTGACGGCCGCCACCTGCGCCCGCGCCGCCGCGGCCAGCACCGCTCGGCATCGCCTTTGCGCGTACGCTGTCGGGGTTCAGGCCGAGTGCGAGGGCTGCGTCTGCGTATTCACGCGTCGAGCGAATGGCGTCGTTTGGAACCGTGATCACCTGCGTGCGCTCATCGGTGCGAACGCTGACTTCGCCGTTCATGCCGGGGCGGAGCAGGCCATCTGCGTTGTCGAGCGAGATGAGCACTGGAAACATCGTGACGTTCTGCTGCACGACAGCCGATGGCTCGACCTTCTCGACCGTGCCGTTGAATGCCCGGTCCGGAAAGGCGTCTACGAGCACCACGGCGTTCTGTCCAATCCGGACCTGCCCGATTTCGGTTTCACTGACGAGTGTGCGCGCACGAATTTTGGAGAGGTCTGCCATCGTGGCGATTACCGTGCCGGCACTCACACCGCCTGACCCGGCCTGCACGACCTGTCCCTTGGCGACAGGCCGCGTAAGGATGGTGCCCTCGGCTGCTGCCGTGACACGCGAATCCTTGAGCCGCTGCATCTGCAGTGTGACCTGCGTCTGCGACCGCTGGAGCGAGGCCTTGGCGCTGGCCTCAGAGTTCTGTGACTGTTCGAGCACGTCCTTGGTGATGACGCGCTGCGAGTAGAGGGTCGTATTCCGCTCCAGCACCGTCTTGGCGACGTTGTATGACGACTGCGATGCCGTGAGGTCGGAGAGATTCTGGAGCAGCGTCGTGTGCAGGTCGGTGGTGTCGATCTGCACAATCAGGTCACCGGGGCGGACGTAGGTGCCGACCTCGATGTTCATGTCGATCACCTGGCCAGACGCCGTCTTGGACTTGACCTCGACGACGGTGATCGGCTCGATCACGCCGGTGGCTTCGGCCTGCACGACGATGTCGCGCCGCTGGACGGTTGCCGTGCCGATCTGGACAGACTCGACTGTTGGCTTGTTGCAGGCGAAGGTGCTCGCGAGGATGATGGCGAAAAGCTTGCGGTTCACTGCGTACTCCCGGTTGGGACGAAAACGTCGTAGGTGAAGACAGGTGCTTGGTGCGATCTGTCGTGCGGCTCGTACGCAGGCCTCGCCGGCGTATCGAGTCGTCGTGCTACTTCAGGTCGCGTCCGATAATGGACTCGATATTCGCCTTGGCGATCCGGGCATTTTGGCGCGATGTGATGAGCTGTGCGCGCGCGTCGTCGAGCGACCGCTGCGCGGTGATGAGGTCGAGCAACTGCTTGGCGCCAAGGTTGTACTGCTGCTGCACCACGCGGAGGTTTTCCTCGGCGGAGGCGATCTGCAGGTTGTTCAGCTCGATCGACGCCAGTGCCGTGCGGAAGGTGTTGAGCTGCTGCGTCAGGTTCTGCTGCACGACAAACTGATTGTCCTTCAACGTCGCTTCGGCATTCTCGTGGCCGATCCGTGTCTGCACGACCGATTGTTCGCGCGCAAAGTTGTCCCAGATGAGATAGCTGAAGTTGAAGCCAAGTCCGGTGCTGTTGCCGTTTGGACCGTCCGCCACTTGGAATTTCTGCGAGTTCTCAATGGTCCAGCCGTAGCTGAGGCTCATTGTGAGTTGCGGTAGGTACGGGGCGTTCGCGACGCGGCGCTGCGCTTCCGCCACCCGAAGCTGAGCCGTGTTCTGGGAGACGAGCGGCCCGACAAGCGCCATGCGCACAAGTTCGGTGTCGCTGACGTCGATGCTCGGCACACTGGAGGAATCGCCGCCAACGGCCGTGACCGTGAACGGCGTGGCCGCATAGCGCGTGAGCGCGGCGTTCGCGTTCGCGATGCTGTTGTCGGCGGTCAGGATCGCTTGCCGCGCCGTGCCGACCGCGATCGCAGCCGTCAGGGAGTCGGTGCGCGTGGCCGATCCGGCATTCATTTTTGCCGTCGCCACGGCGAGCTGCTGCACCGCCTG
>Ga0049085_10000210_pt1 | contig 25065 bp, 17 predicted proteins | sample GreLakmeSU08MSRF_FD_66721 | JGI IMG/M metagenome (GOLD analysis project Ga0049085, IMG submission 66721) | Freshwater lentic microbial communities from great Laurentian Lakes, MI, USA - Great Lakes metaG SU08MSRF | ecosystem: Environmental > Aquatic > Freshwater > Lake | place: Great Lakes... | reverse complement strand
CCCATCTGTGCCATGTGCGGCTTGCCGCCGCCGCGTCCGCCTGTCTTGGCGGCGAAGCCTTTCACAATCTCTCCGGCACTCACATTCTTGGCGCGCAGGCTATCGCCGACCACGAACACGAGTGTCGCCTTCCCTTCCTCGAACACGCCGCCGAGTACGCCGACGGCCGCTGGCAGTTGCGCGCGCACGTGATCGCCGAGCGTCTGCAACTCCGCGAGCGCGCTCGCATCCGTTTTGCCGACGACGACGCTCCAAGCACCAACGGCCTTTGCCGACGCCAGGAGGTCCTGCATCGCCGATCCACCACCGCCGCCGCGTTGGGCCTCGTCAAGCTTTTTCTCCAGGGCCTTCTTATCGGCGAGGATCTGGTCTACACGGCGCGCCACCGCCTCGGGCCCCGCGGCGTGCAGGTTCACCTTGAGTTTGTCTCCGATCTCCTCGAGCGCGCGCTCCCGCTCGCGTAGCATCTCGAATGCCTTGGGACCAGTCACGGCCGTGATGCGCCGAACGCCCGCGCTCACACCCGTCTCGCTCACAACCCTGAAGAGCAAAATGTGCCCGGTATTCGCGACATGCGTCCCACCGCAGAGTTCGACCGACCGCGGCGCAATCTCCACCACCCGCACCACCGCGCCGTATTTCTCGCCGAAGAGCGCCATCGCACCGCCAGATAGAGCGTCCGCGTAGGCCTTCTCCGACGTCTTCACGGCGCTGTGCTGCCAGATGCCTTCGTTCACCCACCGCTCGACCTTCGCGACTTCGCTCGGCGTCAGCGGGCCATGGTGGGTGAAGTCGAACCGAAGCCGGTCGGGGTCGACGACACTGCCCGCCTGGTGCACGTGATCGCCAAGCAGTGTGCGCAGCGCCGCATGAAGCAGGTGCGTGGCCGTGTGATTGCGCGTGATGTCCCTTCGGCGAGCGGGCGCGATCTTCGCGACCACCCTACCCATGCGCAGCGTTCCCGTCAGCTGCCCAAGCACCGCGATGCGACCGTCCACTTTCTTGACATCATCCACACTCACCTGCCAGCCATCACCAACGATCGTGCCCGTGTCGGCCACCTGGCCGCCAGACTCTGCGTAGAACGGCGTCTCGCTGAGAATCAGCGCCACCCGGTCGGCGTCAAGCGCCCGCCACGCAGCCACCTGCGTCTCGACTTCGGTGGTTGCGTAGCCCACGAACTGCTGCTGCTTGACCGCCGACGGCGCATGCTCCCAGCGCGATGCGTCGGCGAGTTCGTCGATCACGACGTTGATGCGCTTGGTCTTGCGCTCGTCCTGCGATTGCTTCCGCTGCCGCGCAAGCGCGACGTCAAACCCGGCGATATCGACAGAGAAGCCGCGCTCGCGCGCCATCAGTTCGGTGAGATCGATCGGAAATCCAAAGGTGTCGTAGAGCTTGAACGCATCGTCGCCGGAGATGGCGCCCCGCCTGGCAGTTGAGCCCTCGGCGGTCGTAGTCGGCGCGAGTTCATCGAACCGTGCCATGCCGCCGTCGATCGTCGCCAGGAACCGTTCCTCCTCAGCGCGGGTCGTCTCGAGGATGTGTTGGTGGCGCGCACGCAGCTCGGGGTAGACGTCACCCATCCCCGCGAGGACGAGTTCCACCACATGCACGAGCGCCGGCTCGCGCAGTCCGAGCAGCCAGGCGTGTCGCACCGCGCGACGCAGAATGCGTCGCAAGACGTACCCTCGGCCTTCGTTACTCGGGAACACTCCATCGGCGAGCAGAAACGCTACTGCGCGGGCATGGTCGGCGATCACGCGATAGCTCGCGCATTCGGTGCGTTCGAAGTCGTACGGACGCGCCACCAGCTCAGCCACTTTCGCGAGGGACGGCGCGAAGAGGTCCGTGTGGAAGTTGTTCGAGACGCCCTGCATGATGGTCGTAATGCGTTCGAGCCCCATTCCCGTGTCGACGCTCGGCTTAGGCAGCGGCACGTTGGTACCGTCAGCCTGTTTGTCGAACTGCATGAAAACCAGGTTCCAGAACTCGAGGAACCGTCCAGCTTCGCCGCCTTCGATAAAGGCCTGCGTCGAGAACTCGGTACGCGTGGTATCGACCCACTCGCCGCTCGCACCCTTGGGGAAACGGTATTCCTTGGAAGCGTGCGCGAGGTCGATGTAGATCTCGCTGCACGGACCGCAGGGGCCGGTGTCGGCCATCTGCCAGAAGTTGTCGGCCGCGCCGAGCCCGTAGATGCGGCTGTCGGGAAGGCCGGCGATCTCCTTCCAGAGGGCGCGCGCCTCCTCGTCTTCGTGAAACACGCTGACTCTGAGGTGCTCTTTCGGAATGCCGAGATTGCCCTCGGCAACGGGTCCGGTGATGAACTCCCAGGCAAAGGCGATGGCATCGCGCTTGAAGTAGTCGCCGAACGAGAAGTTGCCGAGCATCTCGAAAAACGTGTTGTGACGATCGGTATGTCCGACCTGCTCCAGGTCGTTGTGCTTGCCGCCGGCTCGCACGCATTTCTGGCTTGTCGTGGCGCGGCGGTTGTCGTCTGGCGGCGCTTCAACGCCGAGGAAGACGCGCTTAAACTGCACCATGCCGGCGTTCGTGAACAGCAGCGTGGGATCGTCACCTGGCACGAGCGATGACGACGCACGGACCACGTGGCGGTTGCTGGCGAAGTAGGCGAGGAAACGTTTTCGGACTTCAGCGGCTTGCATATCCCCGAAATCTAGCTCTGCCATTGAGTTAGGGCAGCGGCTGCGCTCCGCCCGGAGACAGTACGCTACGCCTTGATCAGGCGGGAGACCGCGCGGCGGACGACATCGCCGTCGTAGCCACGTCGCGCAAGAAAGCCGACAAGCCGCCGGTACGCCGTCTGCGGATCCAGCTTGGCGAGCGAGCGGTACTTTCGGGCCGCGACGAGTGCGACGCCCGCCTCCTCGTCGATGCCCTCTTCTTCCATCACGGCGTTCACCGCCTCGGCGGCCACCCCACGCGCCACACCCCGTCGCGAGAGTTCACCCAAGACGCGCCGCTTGCTGAGCTTGCGATCTAGCAGGCGACTGCGCGCAAAACTCATGGCGTACCTGGCGTCGTCGAGCAAGCCGCTCGCCGTGAGCCGCTCAATGGCGAGTTCGATCTCCGCTGGGTCGTGTTCGCGCTCCTTGAGCCACCGCTGCAGCTCCACAGTCGAGCGGGCGCGGCGTGAGAGGGCGTCGAGGGCGTGACTATACGCGGTCTGCATTTAGATCCCACATATAAAAAGTGACGCCGGCTGCCCTACCGGTCGTGGTATCGGGGATTCCGGGCCCCGACCCACCACGCGATAGAACTTCCGGCGTCACCACACGACAGGCCCAGCACACCTTCGGCTTCCCTACTCTTCGGTCGCCTCGGGTTCGACGGCTTCAACCTTACTGATCCCCAGCACCACCTTCACCTTCTCCTCGATTTCGGCCATCACGGACGGGTTGTCCTTGAGGAACATTTTCGCGTTCTCACGACCCTGACCGATACGCTGGCCGTTGTAGCTGTACCAGGCTCCCGACTTGTCGATGATGCCGTTCTCGCTCCCGATGTCCACGAGGAGCGACGAGTGCGAAATGCCCTCGGCGTACATGATGTCGAACTCGGCTTGCTTGAACGGCGGCGCGACCTTGTTCTTCACGACCTTCACGCGGACGTGCGAACCGACCACTTCTTCTTTTTCCTTGACCGGGCCGATGCGGCGAATGTCGAGACGCACCGAGGCGTAGAACTTGAGGGCCTTGCCGCCCGTCGTCGTCTCGGGGTTGCCGAACATCACGCCGATCTTTTCGCGCAGCTGGTTGATGAACACCAGTGACACCTTCGAACGGGCAATCGCCCCAGTGAGCTTCCGCAGCGCCTGACTCATCAGACGCGCCTGGAGGCCCATGTGCGACTCGCCCATTTCGCCTTCGATTTCGGCCTTGGGAACCAGGGCCGCGACCGAGTCGATGACGATGATGTCCACCGCACCCGAACGGACGAGGATCTCGCAGATCTCGAGCGCCTGCTCTCCGGTGTCCGGCTGCGAAACGAGGAGCTTTTCGACATCGACGCCCAGCTTCGTGGCGTACTCGGTGTCGAGCGCATGCTCGGCGTCGATGAATGCCGCCGTGCCGCCGGCGCGCTGCGCGTTCGCGACCACGTGGAGGCAGAGCGTCGTCTTGCCGCTCGACTCCGGTCCGTAGATCTCGGTGATCCGGCCGCGGGGGATGCCACCAACGCCGATCGCGGCATCGAGATTGATCGCACCGGTGGGGATGCACTCGACGCGCACCTTGGGCGCGTCGGGCCCCATCTTCATGATGGCGCCACGACCGTATGACTTCTCGATCTGCGCGATCGCGAGGTTGAGTGCCTTCTTCTTTTCGTCGTTCTGCGCGGCGGTCACGGCCATTGTAGCCTCGAAAAGGTGGCGCCTCTCAGCGCCCGTGAGGAGAAATCTACCCTTGGGGGGAAGGGGTACCCGTCACCCGGGGTAGCTGCAAATCCACTGAAAACCGTTGATAACCCGATACCGAACATAATACGAAGCGTACCAGGAAATGCAACAGCCAAATCCACCGCTGATCACAGAAACCAGGTAGGTCACAACTCTGCGGCGTGATTGTTATCAACACACCGGCTAAGTCGTTGCCAGATATATCGTTGGTACCGGCTACCAGTGTTGCTTGGACGCTCATGAGTCCAGGTCATGCGACCGATGCCTGGAATGCCGCCGGTATGTGCCTCACGAAGACCTTTCGGTCCCGAAGCAGGATGCCGACGACGTCGAATCGGTAGTTCTCGCCGTCACGTCCGTGCCGCCCGACCCAGACCTGAGCGGATCTCGTCAGCGCATGCTGCTTTCGCTGGTGCACGGCTTCGACCGGATCGCCGAAGGTGTCGCCGGTACGCGCCTTCACTTCAACGAAGGCCACGAGGCCATCGCGTTCCACGACGAGGTCGATATCGCGGCGCCCTGCGCGGAACCGTCGGGCGAGGACGCGCCAACCCGATCGCTCGAGCCAGCGGGCGGCGAGACGCTCGCCGAGTTCTCCGAAATCGTTGGTGATTTTCGTCATGGGGGCACGGTACCACACGCGGCCCCTGAGGCCGTCACCAACTTATTGCGTTTGAAATCGAATCGTTGCGCGCTACGCCGCAGCCGTTGCCGGATCCGCCATCGGTGATTTGCAGATCTGATCCATGTCGTCGAGCCCGACCAGCACATCACGCGGCTTGGAGCCGTCCGGCGGCCCGAGCACACCGGCAAGGTGGAGCTGGTCGACGATCCGTGCGGCTCGGCCGTACCCAACCTTGAGTCGGCGCTGCAACAGCGACGTCGAGCCACCCTGATTCTGGATGCAGACCTCCGCCGCCTCGCGGAACAGCTTATCTCGGTCCGCGTCGTCGCCGTCGCTGCCGTGGTCGCCACCACCGGCCTCGAGCGCTTCCTGCGCCCGCACGCGTGCGATGATGTCGTCCTCGGCGGCCTGCGCTTCGGCCAGCGTCATCCCCTGCTCTGCAGCGGCGGCCTTTCGCGCTTCCTTCTTGCCCGTGTACCAGTGCATCAGGCGTTCGGTGTCCTCATTGGGCAGGAATGCGCCCTGAATGCGCGACGGCTCGCTTTTGCCGGGCGGAATGAAGAGCATGTCGCCATTGCCCAACAGCGACTCGGCGCCCATGCCGTCGAGAATCGTGCGTGAATCGATCTGCGAGGCCACGCGGAATGCAATGCGACTGGGGAAGTTGGCCTTGATCAGTCCGGTGATGACGTTCACGCTCGGACGCTGTGTGGCGAGCAGGAGATGGATGCCGATCGCGCGCGCTTTCTGCGCGAGCATCGCCAGCGGCGTCTCCACTTCGGCCGCGCAGGTCATCATCAGGTCGGCGAGTTCGTCGATGACCACCACGATGTACGGAAGGATTCCACCCTTGTAGGTGAGGTCCTCGGCGCCAAAGTTCGGGTCCTTCGGCTTCCTGAGCGAGGCACCGTCGCGGACTTTCTGGTTGAAGTCCTGGATGTTACGTGCGCCGTTGGCTGCGAGGAGTTGATAGCGATCCTGCATTTCCATCACGGCCCACTTGAGGAGTGCCGCGGCATCGCGATTGTCCGTGACCACCTTGTGGCGCTGGTGCGGCAGCACGTTGTAGACACTGAGCTCGACCATCTTCGGGTCGACCATCAGGAATCGGAGCGTCTTGGGCGTGTGCCGGTAGATGAGGCTGGTGATGATCGTATTCACGCAGACCGACTTACCGCTGCCGGTGGCGCCAGCGATCAGCAGGTGCGGCATCTTCGCGAGGTCGGCGATGACCGGCTGGCCCTCGAGGTCGCGGCCCAGCGCGATGGGGAGCGCGCGCGGCGTGTTCTGATAGTCCCGCGAGTCGAGCATGTCGCGGAACATCACGATTTCCGGGCTCGGATTCGGAACCTCTACGCCGACGGCGCCCTTGCCTGGAATCGGCGCGACAATTCGGATGGACGGCGCGCGCATGGCGAGCGCGAGGTCGTTCGCCAGATTGGCGAACTGGCGGACCTTCACGCCGGGCGCGGGTTCGATCTCGAACTGGGTAACGGTCGGGCCGGTGGTACGACCAGAGAGGACGCCATCAACCTTGAAGGTGCGGAGGGCGTCCATGAGTTTCGCGCCCATCGCGTCGAGCGCAGCCATCTTCGCGTCGCCGCCCTTGACCGCCACCGCGGCGGTGAGCAACTCGAGCGGAGGAAGCTCCTCGCCGAAGGCCTCAATCGGATCGCTGGCCGCTGCGAGCGCGGCCGCCATCGCGGCGCCATGTTTCTCGGCCTTGGGTTTCTTCTCCTTCTTGGCGGTTCCTGCCTGGCCGCGGAGATTCGCGGAGTCATCGCCGGCGATGTTCGCGGAGACTGCTGCTTCAGGGCGCGCTACATCGGAGACTATGGCGGCACCGCTCCCAAAAAGCAGCGAAAGATCCACAGCGGGCATTTCTTCGGACGTCGGCTCGAGGGCTTCAGCCTTCGTCAGCGCCTTGAGCTCCTTCGTCGGCGTGAGCAACGCACCGATAGCGCCAAGGGTCTCGGCATCAATGCTGGGCGCCTTGGGGTGCACGTGGGCGCTACGCCCGCCCAGCAGGAGGCGAATGGGATTCCAGGCAAGAGTGGCGGCCATAAGCCCCGAGAGGCCGAGCGCGACGACAACCCAAGCGCCGCCCATACCAATGGACTTCACCAGATAGTAGGCGATGAAACTGCCGGTGAACCCGGCGATCGGGTCGAGTTGCGACGCGTCGAGATGGGCGCCGCGGGCCAATGCGGCGGTCACCGGCACGATGGCCGTCAATCCAACCGTGAAGAACAGCCAGCGTTTGTCCTCACTCGCCGGAATACGACCGAGGAGCTTGAGGGCGTGCACGGCAGGAATGACAGGAACGACAGCAGCCGCGAGGGCGCCGAGGACGATCAGCAGCGAGCTGCGAAGACAGGAACCAACGGGGCCGAAAATACTGTTCGTATTGCTGCAGGCCTGACCATCGATAGCGCCACCGGCGAGCAAGGACCCGGCAATGAACATGGCGCCCAGCAGCAGCGCGATGCCGGCCACCTCACTATTCAGCCTGGCGCGACGCTCGGCTTTGGCGATGGCCGCTGGCGTCGGGGCCTGCTCCACGCGTTCGGGAGCGGGCTTGGCCCGTCGGCGGGTTTTGGATTCGGGTTCTTCGGCGACTCTTGGCATTCGCGTCATCTATAAAGAGGGGGCTTCCCTAGTTGACGGTTCAGCAGCCGGAGGGGTCACGGGGAGGGCCGGGGCGCGTTACCGGCACCCATCGCCCAGCGCCCCGATCCCTAGCCTTTCACGAGCCCCGCCCCTTCTCGCTCGAGGAACTTCGTGTGGAAATTCCCTGCTACGAAGTTCGGGTCGTCCATCACGCGGCGCAGAAACGGAATCGTCGTCTGCACGCCCTGCACGATGAACGTATCCAGCGCGAGACGCATCTTGGCCAGCGCTTCGGAACGATCCTGGCCGTGGACGATCAGCTTGGCGATCATCGAGTCGTAGTACGGCGGGACGGTGTACCCGGCGTACGCGTGCGTGTCGATTCGCACGCCGTTCCCGCCCGGCGGATGAAACACGTCGAGCCGTCCGGGTGAGGGCTGGAAGTTCTTCGCAGGATCTTCCGCGTTGATGCGGCACTCGATGACGTGCCCCCAAAACGGGGGTGTGTCGACGATGGAAAGCGGCTCGCCAGCCGCCACGCGAATCTGTTCCTTGAGCAGGTCAACCCGCGTGAGCATTTCCGTTACCGGATGCTCCACCTGGATGCGCGTGTTCATCTCCATGAAAAAGAAGGAACCGTCTTCGTCGAGGAGCATTTCGACCGTGCCGGCACCGACGTAGTTGATGGCCTTCGCGCCTCGCACTGCCGCCTCGCCCATTTTTTCGCGCAGCTCGGGCGTCATCGCTGGGCTCGGGGCTTCCTCGATGAGCTTCTGGTGCCGGCGCTGAATCGAACAGTCCCGTTCACCGAGGTGAATCACGTGGCCGTGCGAGTCGCCGAGAATCTGGAACTCAATGTGGCGCGGGCGGTCGAGATACTTCTCGACGTACACCTCGCCATTACCGAACGCGGCCATCGCCTCAGACTTGGCCGTGGAAAAACTCTTGGCCAACTCGTCGGCGTCGCGCGCGACGCGCATCCCCTTGCCACCACCACCTGCGGCGGCCTTGATGATCACGGGAAACCCGCCCTGGACGGCGAACTCCATGGCCTCCTCGACCGTTTCGACCGGCCCTGGCGTACCGGGCACGACGGGCACTCCGACGTCGGCCATGGTGCGGCGCGCCGTCGCCTTATCGCCCATCAAGCGAATCTGGGTTGGCGTCGGCCCGATGAACGTCAAGTTCGACTTGGCGCAGGTCTCGGCGAATTCGGCGTTCTCGGAGAGGAACCCGTAGCCCGGATGAATCGCGTCGGCACCAGTGATTTCGGCGGCGGCGATGATCCGCGGAATCTTGAGGTAACTCTCACGCGACGGCGCGGGACCGATGCAGACGTCGTCGTCGGCGAAGCGGACGTGCAGCGATTCGCGATCGGCCTCAGAATAGACGGCAACAGTTTCGATGCCGAGTTCGCGGGCCGCACGGATCACGCGAAGGGCGATTTCGCCCCGGTTGGCAATCAGGATCTTCTTGAACACGAACTACCGAGCGTCCTGTACGGTGTGGCCAGAGGTGGTATCGATCCGAAAGAGGACTTGGCCGAACTCCACCGGGTGCGCATCGGTGGCGCCGACCTCTTTGACCACACCGGCGTGCTCCGACTCAATCTCGTTCATGATCTTCATCGCCTCGATGATGCAGAGCACCTGCCCTTTGGCGACGTGCGAACCGACCGACACGAACGGCTTGCCGCCCGGCTCGGCGGCCCCATAGTACGTGCCCACCATTGGTGACTTGATGTCGGTGAGCGTCGACGCCACCGTCGCCGCAGCGGCAGGATCGACTGGCATCGCGACGCCAACTACTGACTGCTGAGGCGCGCTCGTCGTCGGCACCGGTACGGCGACTGCCACCCCGGCTGGAACAGCTTGTTGGCCAGCGACGGCTGCCGCATGACCGTGCAACGCCGCCTTGCTGATGCGGATCTTGAGGCCTTTTTCGGTCGAGATCTCAATCGAATCCAATGAGGAGTCATCGAGCATCTCTACCAGCTTCTTTACGTATCGGAGGTCGAGCACGGGATCCCTATCTTTGGCAAAGTGAGGTGGGCGTTCCTGCTGACACGTAACGCGTTGCCAGTCCAACAAGATGTAGCACGAAACAGCACGATGCTGCAAGAAGCGCGAAGAAACAGCAAAATACTGCCCTTCGTGAATGTATTTCCCGGGTGAGCGGACAGGCAGCCGCTTACCAGCTATCAGGTCACACCAATTCCATCAGCTGGCGCGGAAAGGCCGTCAGCACTACCGGGCCGTCCGGGCCGATCCAGACGTCGTCCTCGATCCGAATGCCACCCCACCCGTCTCGATACACGCCGGGTTCGATCGTCACTACGGCCCCAACGGTGAGCGGCGCGTCGATCGTCTTGGCCAGGCGCGGAGCCTCATGCACCTCGAGCCCAATGCCGTGGCCAAGCGAATGACCGAACTCCGCGCCGAGCCCATGGCGCTCGATGTAGTCGCGGGCAATTGCATCAGCATCCCGGCCGCGCATCCCCGCCCGTACCGCCGCGCTGGCCGTTGCGTTGGCCTCGCGGACGATGTCATATGCGTCGCGCTGCGCCGCGTTTGCCCTGCCCAGCACGAATGTTCTCGTGATGTCGGAACAATACCCGCCCGACACCGCGCCGAAATCCACAATGATCAGGTCACCGTCCTGCAGCTCGCGCCGGCTCGCGTGCGCGTGCGGCAGCGCCGACCGCTCGCCACTGGCAATGATCGTCTCGAAAGGATGCGCCTCGCTCCCCAGTTCGCGCAGCCGCATTTCCAGCCGCGCGGCCACCTCAAGTTCGGTACGCCCGGCCGCGATCTCGGGTACGGTCCGTTCGAGCGCCATCTCCGCGATGGCCACCGCCGCCTTGATGCACTCGAGCTCGCCCGCATCCTTCTGCTGGCGCAACGACTCCACCAGGTTGGCAGTCGGCCGCCACTGCCAGCGTGCGCCAGACTCGACCACCCGCTGGGCATCCACGTGCAGCATGTGCTGGCTCTCGAAGCCCACCGACGACACGCCCGCCAACCGCGGCAGTACGGTCCAGAGCCGCGACCAGAGCGACGTGCCTTCGATCTCCAGATCGGCCACAGCACCCACTTCGACGCGACCCTGGGTGCGGTACCGAAAATCGGTGATGAGCACCGTGGCCGCTTGCGCCACGACGAGCAGCGAGCTCGAGCCGGAGAATCCCGTCAGGTAGCGCGTGTTGGCGCGCGAGGAGATCAACAACGCGTCGAGACCGGCCGACAGAAGGCCTGCACGGAGGCGCGCAATGCGCCCTTCGCGCGGATCGCCCGCGACGGACTGCATCGGGGCGGGCCTACTTCCCTGCGCGAAGCTGAGCGACGAGTCCGCGAAGCGCGAGTTCGTATCCGACCGCACCGAGTCCGCACACCAGACCGCGCGCGGCGCCGGCGAGCACGGAGTGACGCCGCTCGGGTTCGCGCGCAAAGATGTTCGAGAGATGGACTTCGACGAACGGCAGCGACACGCCGGTGAGCGCATCCCGCAGGGCCAGTGACGTATGCGTCCACGCACCCGCATTGATCAGCGCGCCCGCCACTTTCTCCCGCAGGTCGGTCGCCACGCCTGGCGCGGCCGGCCGTCCGCCGAGTGCATGGATGGCGTCAATGAGGTCGCCTTCGTGATTGAACTGCGCCACGACGATCTCCATGTGCAGTTCGGCGGCAACCTCGTGCAGACGCCCCTCGATCTCCGCGAGCGTCGCCTTGCCGTAAATCTCCGGCTCGCGCGCACCCAACAAGTTGAGGTTTGGGCCATTCAGGATCGCGATCTTCACTGTCCCCTCACTCCCGTCAACCACGAGTTGACCGGCGCATAGTTGGCCGGCGACGCCGGTACGGTAGGTTCGGCCGGCAGGATGCTCGGCGACCCGGCGATGGGCACAGCCCCCGACGCGGATTCTGCGGCCCCGGCGGCTCCGACCCCATCAAAAAACTGGTTGAAGCTGAGCACGGAAGGCGCGGCCTGCGGCCTCACGACCGGCACCGCGGCAACCGACGCCGCGGTGGCCACCTCGAGCGCCGGACTCGCACGGTCACTACGGTCACCACGGTCACCACGGTCACCACGGTCACCACGGTCGAGGCGCCTGACGCAATCGCGGAGCGATGCATCACTGGGGTTCATCGCCGCGAGCTGCTGGTATATCTGGCGCGCTTTGTTGCGGAACCCCTGCTTGAGATAGAGTTCGGCCATCGTCGCGGTGACGAACACCGACGGTGTTTCGTGCGCCGGGAGCGACTCACTTGGGCTCGACCCCGCACCGTCCGATTGCGCGTCGAGATCGGCGCCCCCGCCAATCTCCAAGCCCAGCCCGACTTCGACCCGGAGGTCGGAACTGGCTGGCGACTCCACGATCTGGTCGACCGGCGCCGACGCTGTGTTCAGTTCGTTGACCAACGCCAGCACTTCGTCGTTGCGGGGGTCGGCGTCCAGTACTCGCCTGTACCACGCGATCGCCTTGATCGCTTCTTGCTTGGATCTCGCGATGTCGCCGAGCTGGCGCAGTGTGATGAGGTGCTCGGGATCGAGCGCGAACGCAATTCCGAAGATGACCTCTGCTTCGTCCAGCCGGCCGGCGTCAAAGAGCGCCCGACCGTAGACCACCTGTCCGTGGAGGTTGCCTGGCTGGTCCTGCAGATAGCGCTGACAGAGTGAGATCGATCGACTGAGGTCCCCCGCTTTGCGATACGCATTGGCCAAGGGCGCGAAAAAACGGCGAGGGTTTTCCTCGTAGCGCTTCGTGATCTCGTCTAAACGCGATAGAGCCAGGGTCCCGTCGGTCTCAAGAGGTAGGTGCCCCAAGATATGTCGCCTCGGCGAATCCAGTCAATCAGAAGTCGTGCTGTCTCTTGATTTTAGGGGCTGGCGACCGATAACCTTATAGGCTGGATAAGCAGCAGATTTTGCCCGTTCGGGTCCTGTGCACCACCGGGCGCTGGGACATGATTCCGGCGGGCGAGAAACGCACCACCTGAAGATCCACTTCGCATTAAGGAGTTCTGAGCCGTGTTGCAGCAGATGCGGGCGAAAGCCGCATATATCTGGATCGTCATCGCCGTGGCGTTCGTCGGCGCGTACCTATTCGTCGACACATCCGGCCTCCTTGGCCTCGGTCCCATCACCACCAGCACGACCGTCGCGTCGGTGGACGGGCGCGACATTCTCTACACCAGATGGGTAGACGCGTCGAGCCAGATGGCGCAGCAGCAGGAGCAGCAGCAGGGCCGCGGACTCACGCTCGACGAACGCCGCCAGGTCGAGGACCAGGCGTTCAACGAGATGGTCAGCAGCATCCTGCTCGAAAACGAATACGAGCGCCGCGGCATCCGTGTGACTGACGCGGAGATCGTGGAGATGGCTCGGTACAATCCGCCGCCGCAGTTCCAGCAGCTGCCGGACCTCCAGACCGACGGGCGCTTCGACGCCGCCAAGTATCAGCGGTTCCTGGCCAGCCCGGCCGCGCGCCAGCAAGGCATCCTGGTGAATCTGGAGAACTACTACCGCTCCGAGATTCCCAAGCAGAAGCTCTTCTCGCAGATCGCCGGCGATGTCTACATCAGCGACACTCGTCTCTGGACCATCTACAAGGACACGCACGACTCGGCGACGGTGAGCTATCTGTCGTTCAAGCCGGTGCCGACGAAAGAAGAAAAGACCGCGGTGACGGACGCGGAGATCTCGGCCTACTACAACGCCCACAAGAAAGACTTCGAGCGCGCCGGATCGGCGACACTCTCGATCGTGTCGATTCCGCGCCGACCGACGGCTGCGGACACTGCCGAAACCCTTGCCAAGACCAAGGCGCTGCGCGATGAAATCGCCAAGGGTGCCAAGTTTGAGGATGTTGCCAAGCGTGAGTCGGACGACACGTCATCAGGAGCCAAGGGGGGCGACCTTGGCCGCAGCGTGAAGGGTGCGTACGTGAAGGCGTTCGACGACGCGATCTTCTCGCTGCCGATCGGCACAATGTCACAGCCGGTCAAGACCGAGTTTGGCTTCCACATCGTTCGCGTGGACAAGCGGACGGCCGACACCGCCTACGCCCATCACCTCCTGAAGCTCGTGAAGCAGGGAGATTCGGCTGCAACGAAAACTGACCGGCTGGCCGACCAACTCGCGACGCAGGCGGCGGGCTCCATCGTGGCATCGGCGTTCGATACCACGGCGAAGGCCATTGGGCTGCTGATCTCGCGCATTACCGTCACCGAAGGCCAAGCAGCCGAGTACCTCGGCCGTCAGGTACCGAGCGCGAGCGCGTGGGCGTTCAGTGGAGTGGCGGTCGGTGAATCGAGCGATCTGTTCGACGACGAGGCGGCGTACTACCTGGTTCGCCTCGACTCAATCCGTGACGGAGGGGCGCAGAACCTCGCGGTGGTCAAGGACGAGGTGCGCGATCTGGTCGCGCGCCAGAAGGCGCTCGATGCCGTGATCCCGAAAGCTCAGGCGATGGCCAAGGAAGCCGCGGGCTCGACGCTCGAAGCGGCCGCGACGACCGCGGGCCGTCCGGTCGAGAAGGATGGCCCGTTCGCGCGCAGCACGCCGGTGGCGGCGTTCGGCTTCGTCAGCGAAGTGAGCGGGGCGGCGTTCACGCTCACGGTCGGCGCGGTCAGCGAACCCGTACGGACGGAAGATGCGGTGTTCGTGATTCGCGTGGACAAGCGGGTCAGCGCGGACACGGCGAAGTGGTCGATGCAGAAGAGCACGCAGCGTCTGCAGGTCACGAACTCCATGCGCGACCAGAAGGTGCGGATCTACCTAGACAACCTGCGCAAAGCCGCGAAGATCGTGGACAAGCGGAAAGAGTTGAACGCCGCGCAGAGGCGTCAGGCTATCTGAAGGTGACGCGCGAAGCGTGACTTGCTGAGGGGCGAGGGGCGAGGGGCGAGGCGAAAGCTTCCACCGTCGCCCCTCGTCTTTTGTCCCCCGATTGGGATCGAACCGTTTCGTGCACTCGGTTCGCCGTGCCTGCCAGGGCTGACGGGTGGCCCGTCATGGGTAATGCAAAGCGGCGACCAGGCCCAAGCCCGATCGCCGCTCCAATCCCATCACCGTGCGCTGGCCTAGATCAAGCGCTTCGGCTCCACCGGAACTGACTCCTCTTGCTTCATTGCTGGCGGCAACGCATCCATCGGCGTTTGCGGCTGCTGAATCTCCTTGGACACATCGCTCATGTTCCGCTTGAACTCGCGGATTCCCTTGCCAAACGAGCCGGCGATCTCAGGGATGCGTTTCGCCCCGAAGAGGAGCAGCACGACGACGAGCGCAAGGAACATCTCCATCGGACCCATCCCGAACATGTGGCCTCCTTAACTGAGCGAATGCAGGACGTTCGAAATCAAAGAAAGTGCTAGAACAGCGATCGGGCAATCAAATATGCGATCAGGACCCCGGCCAGGCTCAGCAACGACACGTCCGTCGCAAAGGGCCCTATTCCAAGCCGGAAGATAACCAAATCCAGGTCGATATGTCCCAATGACGGGGTCACCCCGGTCGTCAGGAACTCCTTCACTGCCCCAGTCGGTAGCCACTTTCTTGCTACCGCATTCAGCAATCCACCCACCACGAAGCCCGATGCGAGCACCGCCACGTGGTACCCTGGCCGGTGTTTTGACGATCCCTTGAATGTCATGGAAACAGTCTCCTACGACCGGCGGTCAATGACGTACGTGAGCGCGTCTGACAGCGACTGCCTGGCGGCGGACGCCGGCACAGGCTCCAGCGCAACATCGGCCTGCTCGGCAAACTCCTGCCCCTTCTGTCGCGCATAGTCGATCCCGCCACACTCCGTCACGATCGCCACCACGTCAGCGATCTCCACGTCGACCGGCGTGGAATTCGCGAACAGTGCATTCACGCGGGAACGCTGCACCGCGCTCATCCGCGGCAGTGCGGCAATCAGGGGCAGCGTCACCTTATGCTCGCGCAGGTCATTCCCGCTCGGCTTACCGGTCACCGACTCCACCTCGGTGTAATCGAGGAGATCGTCGGTCACCTGGAATGCCATACCCAGTTGGTCGCCGTACCGGCGCATCGCCTGCCGATACGTCGGCGCGCCACACAGCGCGCCCACCTCACAGGCCGCACCGAGCAGCGACGCAGTCTTGGCGTGGATCAGCTGCCAATAATCGGCCTCGCTGAAGCTCAGCGCGTCGTACGACGCCAGCTGGCGCATCTCGCCGAGCGTCATCTCGTTTGACGCAGCCGTGAAGGCGCGCAACGGCTCGAGGTCGCCCAATCGGACGAGTTCTGCGAGTGCTTTCGAATAGAGATAGTCACCCATGATCACGGCGATCTGGTGCGAGAACAACGCATTGATCGTCGGTTGGCCTCGACGGACATTCGAATGGTCTACCGCATCGTCGTGCACGACACTCGCGAGATGCACGAGTTCTGCCACGGCGGCGAGCGCGATCTCGCGCCCGTCTGCAGTCTCCTCAAGTTCGCTCGCGAGCAGCAGCAGCGTGGGCCGAAACATCTTACCCTTCATGCCCCGCAGGTGCGCATTGGCCGCCGCGATGATCGGCGCATCGGCCTTTACGATGCGCCACATCTCGCCTGGCACCTGCTCCAACTTCGCGCGTACGGGGTTTTGGAGTTCGAGCAACGCCGAGGCCACGGGCCCGCGGATGCGGGCCTCAAGCGCGAGCTCGGTCACTTGGCTGCCTGATCGACGGCGTTCTGCTTGAGGGCTGCGACGTTGGCCATGGAGATCGAAGAGGTATCGGCGCTGCGCAATATCTATCTAGAGCGCCAAGGAAGGCGTCGAGCCGATAAAGCTACCGTCCGAGCCAGCGGCGTGACAAGCGATTCCCCTGACCCACGACCCGATGCACCGGTGGTCCCCATACCAATAGGGGAGCTCGCGGATGTCGTCGATCGCAAAGAGGGCCAGATCGGCCGACATGCCGGGAGCCAGCTGGCCGGTCTCGTGGGCAAGTCCGAGTGCCGCAGCGCCGTTGACTGTGGCCGCCGTGATCGCCTCGGCCACGCTGAGGTGGAGCTGACTGACCGCGAGCGAAAGCATCAGCGGAAAGTTGACGGTTGGCGACGTACCAGGGTTGAAATCGGTTGCAAGCGCAACAGCCGCCCCAGCCTCGATGAACGCGCGGGCGGGGGCCTGCTTGGTTCTCCCAAGGAACATCATCGTGCCTGGGAGCAGCGTGGCGACCGTGTTGGCCCCAGCGAGCGCCTTCACGCCTGCCCCAGAGACGGCAGCGAGATGGTCGGCACTCGTGGCTCCAAGTTCGGCGGCGAGTTCGGCGCCGCCACTCGTTTCGAGTTCGTCGGCATGCAGCTTGATCCCGAGTCCCGCAGCGCGTGCCGCGGTGAGGATGCGCCGCGATTCGGCAACGGTGTACACGCCGGGCTCACAAAAGATGTCAGCGAAGCTCGCCAACGATTCCTGCACCACGCGCGGCAACATTTCCTCCAGTAGCAGCGCGATGTATTGGTCTCGCGTGCGCGGCGCGGCGCGGTATTCCAGTGGAATCTCGTGCGCGCCAAGGAAGGTGGGTACGATGCGGAGGGGGAGTTGCTGGGCGAGCCGCCGGATCACGCGCAGCGACTTGATCTCGTCGTCGAGCGACAGGCCATAGCCGCTCTTGAGTTCGACCGTCGTGGTACCGTGGGCGGCAAGTCGCCTCAGGCGCGGGAGCGCAAGCACAAAGAGCTCGTCTTCGGAGCGAGAACGGAGGTCGCGGACGGATCCGTGGATACCCCCGCCCCGCTTGGCGATTTCCATATAGCTAACGCCCGAGGCTCGGAGTTCCTGCTCTTCGTGCCGCGGCTTGCCGAAGATGCCGTGCGTGTGCGAATCGACCAGCCCGGGCATCAGAACTCCACCATGACAATCGACGACGGCCGCCTCAGCATATGACCGGCCGAGTTCCGCCTGCCGGCCGACCGCGACGACTCGGCCGGCCTCCGTAGCGACGGCCGAATCCGTGAGGACCTGCATATTCCGCATCTCGGCGCCGCGGCGCGCGCGCGCTGGGCCGGCACAGGTGACGACCTGCGACGCGTTGATAAAGAGGGTCTGCATGCTGCCCTGAAATCTAGGCCGCGCGACCTGCCCTGCCAGATACTACAACGACCCTGCAGACTGCTGCCGCGCAGTCTTAGTGACGGTCGTCCTGTGCAGGGAGTGCATCGCCCTGCTTCACGTTCAGCGGTTCAGGCGAACCGGAGCCGAGCACCTTGGAGACAACACGCCATGGTGCGCATTACGGCACCGGGGCAGGCGAGGTTTCAGCGAACCCGGCTGGCAGCGGCGGCGAACCGGCAAGGTCGCGGAAACGCGACATCGTGAGCGGCGCCTGAGCCTCACCGCGGCAGGCGTAGTAGCAGGCGTTGCACGCGATCGGAGCGTACCCCTTGTATTCCGACCAGTGCGTGTCGGCAGGAAAGTCGGGGCAGCGGCGGACCATGCCGACGGGATCGATGTGGATCGTCGTCTCGCCGGAACGGCAGGGTTCGTGGAGTCCACCCTTGAGGTAGATCGGGATGTTCGCGATGTACCAATCGGAGTTGCTGATGACACCGCGATGCCGCCGTTTGAAGGCGAGCAGTTCGGCGACCAGCAACTCGAGGCGCGGCAGGTCACCGTCGTGAATCAGGTGTGCGCGGTTGCCGTTCTTGAAATCGGTGTACACGGAGAGGTTCACGCCGGCGCCAAGCGCAGCGGCGCGGCGTACGATCGGAAGGATCTCCTCCATGTTCTCGCGCTTGATGACCGTGTTGAATCGCACGGTCATGCCACGGGCGGTGAGTTCAGGAACGGTCCGAAGGATTTTCGCCGCCAAACCGGGAATCCCGCGCGCCGTGTCGTGCCGTTCGTCAAGGAAATCGAGCGAAATACAGAACTGGGCCATCCCCGCATCCCAGAGCGATTGCGCGCGCGCCACACTGAGCATCGCGCCATGGGTGATGACACTCATCCAGGTCATCGGTGCCGCGCGGTCGACTTCAGCCACCACCTCTTCCAAGTCGGCGCGGAGCAACGGCTCGCCGCCGGTAAAGGTGATCATCATCGGCCGGAAATGGCGCGCGGCGTCGGCGAATGACTTGAGCTCCGTCGCCTTCGCTGCCGTATCGGTCTTCCAGTAGTCGCAGAAATCGCACGACGCATTGCAGCGCATCGTGACTTCGAAATGGACGAGCACCGGGCGGCGGGTGAGCCGCAACTTCGCGTAGCGAAGAGCGAAGGGGACGAGGTGCCAAGCCTTGAAGCGCGTGGAGAGCATGGAGCCGCGCTACGGAATCGGTCGCTGGATTCCCGTGCGCCGAGCGGTCTCGATCGCCGTCTCGTAACCCGCGTCTGCGTGCCGCGCGACGCCGATACCCGGATCGTTTGTGAGCACCCGCTCGAGTCGCACTCGCATTTCCGGCGTGCCGTCGGCCACGATCACCTGCCCAGCATGCAGCGAGTTACCGATGCCCACGCCGCCACCATGGTGGAAGCTGACCCAGCTGGCCCCACCCGCGACATTGAGCAGCGCGTTGAGAATCGGCCAGTCGGCCACTGCGTCGGTGCCGTCCTTCATTCCTTCGGTCTCGCGGAAAGGCGACGCGACACTCCCGGTGTCGAGATGGTCGCGGCCGATGGCGATCGGCGCGGTCACCTCGCCGTTCGCGACGAGATCGTTGATCGCCACGCCGAATTTTGCGCGGTCGCCCTGGCCGAGCCAGCAGATGCGTGCCGGCAGTCCCTGAAACGCGATCTTCTCCCGGGCCTGCTCGATCCAGGTGCGCAGATGGGTGTCCTGCGGAAAGAGCGACAGCACGAGGTCGTCGAGGCGCGCGATGTCCTTCGGGTCGCCGGAGAGCGCGGCCCAGCGGAACGGCCCCTTCCCTTCGCAGAAGAGTGGCCGCACATACTCGGGAACGAAGCCCGGAATATCGAACGCATCCGTGAGCCCGGCATCGAACGCCACAGTGCGGATGTTGTTCCCGTAATCCACCGCCCTCGCACCACGATCCTGCAGCACCCGCATGGCACGGACGTGCACGACGACCGACGCGGTGGCGCGCAGGACATATTCGGCCGGGTTCGTCTCGCGCAGCCGTAGTGCGTCGGCGAGTGACATGCCGGCCGGCACGTACCCGTTCAGCATGTCATGTGCGCTGGTCTGGTCGGTGACGATATCCGGCGTGACGCCGCGACGGACGAGTTCGGGCATCACATCGGCGGCGTTCCCGAGCAGTGCGACCGAGAGCGCGCGCTTGTCGCGCTGCGCGGCGCCCAGCCAGGCGAGTGCCTCGTCGAGTGATTCGGTGGACTGGTCGCAGTACTTCGTCCCAATGCGCTTGGCGATGCGAGTGGGATCGACCTCAATCGCGAGCATCGCTGCGCCCTGCATGGTCGCCGCGAGGGGCTGTGCGCCTCCCATGCCGCCAAGTCCCGCCGTGACCACGAGGCGCCCAGCGAGCGATCCACCGAAGTGGCGGTCCGCCATCGCACCGAAGGTCTCGTAGGTGCCCTGCACGATGCCCTGAGAGCCGATGTAGATCCATGAGCCAGCCGTCATCTGCCCGTACATCATCAGCCCGGCGCGCTCGAGCTCGCGGAACTTCTCCCACGTGGCCCAGCGGCCGACGAGATTGGAGTTAGCGATCAGCACGCGCGGCGCGTGCGCGAAGGTACGGAAGACAGCGACCGGCTTCCCGCTCTGGACGAGCAACGTTTCGTCGTTTTCGAGAGTTTTCAACGCGGCAACAATCGCGTCGAAACATTCCCAGTTGCGGGCGGCCTTCCCCGTGCCGCCGTAGACGACGAGGTCGTCCGGGCGCTCCGCCACCTCGGGGTCGAGGTTGTTCATCAGCATGCGGAGGGCGGCTTCCTGATGCCAGCCCTTGCAGCTGAGGGTGCTGCCTCGGGGTGCTCGGATAACGCGCGTGGAGGTCACAATTGCGAGGGGAGACAGGTGACGGGCCAGCGGTGACGTGGTGATGCGGATGGTGCGAGGCTAGACAAGGAACGTGCCCGTGCTCACGGCTTCAGCGAGCGCCGTCATATCGCCGGAGAGCGCGCGATCGGGACCAAGCGGTCGCACGATCTTGCGCACGCGGGCGGCGGCCTCTCGAATGCGGGGCGACGACTGGAGCGGCGCGCGGCCTTCGAGCGCCTGCACCGCGCACATCAACTCGATCGCCAAGACATGCGTCACATTCTGCACCACGCGGCGGAGCTTGATGGCCGCGCCCATTGCCATCGGGACGACGTCTTCCTTGCCGCCGTCGGTCGGGATGGTGTCCACGCTCGCCGGATGGCACAGCACCTTGCACTCGCTGGCGATTGCGGCGGCCGACACCTGGACCATCATATACCCCGAATGCAGCCCCGGTTCATGAGCGAGGAAGGGCGCGAGTCCTTCATTGAGGTCGGGATGCACCAAGCGGTCAATGCGTCGCTCCGACATCGTCGCGAGATTGGTGAGCGCGATCGCGAGCACATCCGCTGCCATCGCGCCGACCTGGCCATGAAAGTTTCCACCAGAGAGCATCGTGCCATCCGCAAAGACCAGCGGGTTGTCGGTGGCCGCGTTGATCTCGCGCGCGAGCAGCCCCTGCGCGAACCGAATCGCATCGAGTGCCGGCCCGTGCACCTGCGGCATGCAGCGCAGCGCGTAGGCATCCTGCACTCGCGGGTCCGCCACACGGTGTGATTCGCGAATCTCGCTCCCCTGAATCAGGTCGAACAACTGCTTGGCCGCCTCGCGCTGGCCTACCTGACCGCGCGCCGCATGGATCCGATCGTCGAACGCCGCGTCCGTACCCAGCAGCGCGTCGAGTGTCGCCGCACCGGCAACCTGTGCCGTTTCCCAGAGTATCATCGCGTCGGTGACCGCGAGCGCACCGATACCGGTATGCGCCTGCGTGCCGTTAATGAGCGCGATGCCTTCCTTCGACTGCAGCACCACCGGCGCCAGACCCGCATCGGCCAGTGCCGCGGCGGCGGCCATCCGCGTGTCGCCCTTGAACAGGTCGCCTTCACCGATCAGCGAGAGCGCGAGATGGGCCAGCGGCGCGAGGTCTCCGCTTGCGCCGACACTGCCCTGCTCCGGGACCGGCGGCCAGAGGTCGGCGTTGAGCATGCCAATCAGCAACTCGGCGAGGATGGGGCGGGCGCCCGAAAACCCGGCGGCGAGCACATTGGCGCGCAGCAACATCATCGCACGCACTTCGCGCTTCGGCATCAACGGACCGACGCCGCACACGTGGGAGCGCACGAGATTGACCTGTAACTCGGCGAGCTTGGCGGGAGGGATCCGCACGTCCGACATCTTGCCGAACCCGGTCGTCACGCCGTAGACGGCGGCACCCGAGGCCACGACGTCATCGACGACCTGTCGACTGGCGCGCATCCGTTCGACGGCAGCGGAAGCGAGCGCGACGCGGGCGCCCTCTGCCGCGACGGAGCGCAGCGCGGCGAGCGTCAGCGTCTGGCCGTCAACGGCGACAGTCATGTGAACGGTCATCTCGAGATGTTCTGGCTGCCGTAGCTCGATCTGTTGTAGTCGAACTTGATGTCCGGTTGAGCCGTAAGTGCCACGAAAAAGGTAAACGTGAAATTGCCGTTTGGCGCCTGCGTGAAGCCGAACACAGCGCGCCAGTCGTGCAGTGTGCGCTGCAGCGAGACCGTCTGCATACCGAACTCGCTTCGCTGAAAATCGTAGTTCGTTGACCACGACGCCGACCAGTTGGGCGTGAGGTTGAAACTGCTGCGCGCCTGCATGTTGATCTGCGGCGGAATTCGGAAGAACGTACCGCCCGCGGTCGTCTGCAAGGCATTCACATTCGTCGGCGGCGTCGCGAGCGCGTTGCGTACGCAGAAGTCGTACTGCAACGGGTTGAGATCGCGGTACGGGGCGCACTGCAGCGTGGCGTCATACTCGACCACATGACCACCGACCGGCGGTCGTTGCTGACTGAGCGAGAACGACAGCTGTGCCTCAAAGGCCTTGCCCGTCGGCAGTTCAAGCGGAGAGCCGCGGATGGACTGTCCGGCCATCCCGGCCGTGGCCGCCAGCGGCTGCCGTGACCCCATCGATGCGGAACCGATCGGCGTGCTGTCCCGCTGCGCGGTCAGTTGAGGCCCGCCAAAGAACCGACCGAAGATTCCGCCGATTCCCGATCCGGCACCGAGACTGAAGCCGGCGCGCACCGACTCGAGATAGGGGCTGAACACCGCCGAGTCGGCGAGCACATTGCCCTGGAACAGAGAATAGCCCACCCCGACGTCGAACCCGGGCAATAGGTCCGACCGCAGCGTGATATCCATCCGGTCGGTGGCGAATCCAGACTTGCCAGTGACCCGCGCGCGCTCGAAGTCCCACGTAATGGGCGTAAACTGGAGCGAGAGCAGTTTGACGATGGGCGCCTGTGCGCCATCCGTCGTGTCTGCATCCGACCGCATCTTCGCCTCGAAGGTCTGCTGGATCGAGAGCGTCACGCGGTTTTGCGCGTTGGCGCCGAGATAGCCCACCTGCGTCTGGCCCAACGCGCCGAGGTATTCCGATGAGATGCTGCTCTTCGGTGAATACGAATAGCCGAGGGAGGTCGCGAGCGAATGTCTGAATCGCGCCACCGGGCCGATTCCATTGTACAAGGCAAAGAAGGTCGGCGAGATGCCCAGCCCGTAGCTCAGGCGCTTGCCCTGCGACACCCAGTTCGCACCGGTGCGTTCGGTGCGCACCAACAGTGCGCCGGAACCGACGTTACTCATCGTGATCGACGGGACCAGGTTGAGCGTTCCGCCGAAAAACTGCGGCAGGTTCATCCCCAAGTCGAAATCGAGTTCGCTTAGCCACGTCTTCTCGAAGACGCGCGTGCTCCGCTGGCTCGTATCCACCGGATTGATGATCGTTCGTATCTCGGGATAGTCGTTGCCGCGATGGGAGGCGCGAATGGACGCGCTGATCTGGAAATCGAAGATCTTGAGCGGCGTGCTGAGGGTGAACGATTTGTTGTGGGTGCCGCGATCAACCTTCACGCTGTCGATGGTGCCATCGGCCCGGGAGATGAATCGACGGGCGAAGTCACCCTGCCCGTCGAGGTGCTGGCTCGACGAGGACGAGGCGTTCAGCCCCGGCGTCCACGTCAACCATTCGCCGATGCTGATCGGACGCGAGGTCAGGCTGAGATTCGGAAAATCCTGGTCAACCTGCGGCCTGCCGGGATACTGACGACGCGTCCCACCGAGACTCATCTGCAACGGCCCGAGATCGCGCTGGTAGTTGATCTGCGACGCGATCGTCGCGAGCGCTGCCATGGGCGCCAGCGCGGTCTGGCGCTGCACCGTCGTGCTGGTGGCGAAATTGAGATTCGCCGTCAAGTGCGAGCGAATCGAGAAGTCCTGCTGATGCGTCAACGAGAGCTGCGTGTTGGACGAGCCACTGCTCAACGTATGGACACTGGCGCCAAGACGTCCCGACGCAAATCGATCGAGCCATCGATACCGGACTTCCGAGTTCCACCGCGTCCAGCCGGGATCGGCATCGGTCGCGTTGGCACTCGACCGCCAGTCAACTCCCGCGGCCACGTCAACGTAGTCCGAAAGCGCGAAGTAGTAGCCCATGTTTTCGACGGTGCGTCGGTAGAACGGACTGTTACGAACCAGCTCGGCGAACCCAAACCGCGGCGTGAGGATGCCGCTCCGCCGTCCGCTCCGCGCATCCTGGAAGATGAATGGCAGCCAGAACACCGGAACGCCCTGGATGTGCATTACCACGTTGCGCGCCACCAACATGTCGTTCGACACGCGCTTCAACTCACGGACCGAAAAGTGAAAATGCGGTATGGAGTCGGCGCACGCCGTCATGCTGCTGTTCGAGCCGTAGAAGACGTGGTCGCGACCGGCGGATGAGTCAGCACCGGAAAAGGCCGCGCGGTGGGCCTCGACGTACCAGGTTTCGCCACTCGTCGTAGCGTTCGACACGCCGCTGGCGCTCCCCTCCCTGCGCGCCATGTCGTACGCCAGCTGACCGAGGGCGACCACGTCGTCTCCGCCGGCTGGGTCGCGCATGCCAATCGTGTCACCGCGGGCGAGCACGCTGTCGACGCGACCTCGAAACTCGATGGTGTCGGCGACGAGCGATACGGCTTGCCGATCCACGGCGGCTCGCTCCCCCTTCTTGCCGACGAGCATCATCAGGCCATCGTTCGCGCGATATTCGAGGCGATCGGCCTGATAACGCACCACATCCATGCCGGGGCGTTTCATCAGTTCGAGCGCGACCGAGTCCACCGGCGCCCAGTTAGCTGTTGGGACGGTGCGAACCTTCACCGCGGTGTCGGGACGCTGTGCCTGCTGACCACCCGGTTGCTGGCCGGGGAGCCCCTGCTGGCCAGGAAGCCCCTGCTGACCGGGCGGGCGTGTGGGGAGGACCTG
>Ga0049085_10000209_pt1 | contig 25097 bp, 22 predicted proteins | sample GreLakmeSU08MSRF_FD_66721 | JGI IMG/M metagenome (GOLD analysis project Ga0049085, IMG submission 66721) | Freshwater lentic microbial communities from great Laurentian Lakes, MI, USA - Great Lakes metaG SU08MSRF | ecosystem: Environmental > Aquatic > Freshwater > Lake | place: Great Lakes... | reverse complement strand
ACTCAGTCGGACAAAATTTACTTTGGCGGCGCCGCTACCGAATGATTTTGCCGTGGCCTTGAAGTATCTACGGAAATTTGCCGCGGGCCCTCGGCGGGCGGTCCCTTAGCTTTACTGCAGATAACGAGCGCCGTTATGCGGACCGCTGACCCAGGCTCATGAGCAATCTCCCCCCGGTTACTCCCATGGTTGAGGCTGAAGGCATCGGCTGGACGGTTTCGTGCTCCTATCGGGAGCCGCTTTCCCTGCTTTTCGGGGTGGGCCGATGCGGGCACAGTCGTTGCCGGTGGTGGGGTGCGCGGCCGCGCCGTGATTTTGAGGGCTCATCTCTGGGGCTAGGGGGGCGGGGTTAATTGAAAGAAAATAAAAAAATCCCACGATGAGTCGGCACGAAATGCGTTGCCGTTTGATGGTATTTGCTGGGAAATTTGACCCATAATTAAGCCATGGTTCCCGCCGCCCCTCTCAATAAAGAACAGAAGCGCCACTTGCTGCTGACGATGCTGGAAAGCCGTCACGGCGACCTGCGTGAGGAGAGCTTGAATCGGCAAGGGAAGGGGCATTTTCACGTTTCCGGTCGTGGCCACGAGGCACTGGCCGCCATCGGCGCGCAGTTACGGGAAGGGGACTTCATTCTACCTTACTACCGCGACCGTGGGCTGTGTTCGGGGCGCGGCCTGACGCTGCGTCACATGGCGCTCGAATATTTTGCCAAGCGCGAGTCGGCGTCCCGCGGCCGCATGATGCCTTCGCATTTTTCCTCGCGCGAGTTGAACATTGTGAGTGTGCCCACGCCCCTCGGCGCGCAGTTGCTGCCGGCTTGTGGGATCGCGTGGGGCCTCCAGTTGGATGGCACCGATGGAGTCGTCGTCACGACGATTGGCGACGCGGCGACGCGGCAGGGAGATTTTTTTGAAGCGATCAGTTTTGCCGCCGAGCGGCGGCTGCCAATTTTATTTATCGTAGAAGATAATGGGTACGGTATCTCCACCCCTACGCGAAAAACTAATCCCCTGGTGTTGGGGGTTTTGGATCGCGCGCAGTGGGCTGAGCTTGATGGGGCTGACACGGTCGCCGTGCATGCGGCAGGGCAGGCGGCTTTGGCTAAGTTGCGCGCGGGCGAAGGCCCGGTGCTCCTGTGGACCAAAATGGAGCGGCTCGCCAGTCATACGAGTTCAGATGATCACACGCTCTACCGCTCGAAGGAAGATATCGCAGCCATGGAAGCAGCCGATCCCGTTCGGGTGTTGAAAGATCGCATGCTCGCTGCCGGAGAAATTACCGTCGCGGAATTTGCGCAAATGGAGGCGGCCGCGAAAGAGTTGGTGCGCCGCGAATACGCTGCGGCTGAGCAGGCAGAAAATCCACATGCGGCGGAACTCCTGACGGATATTACGGGGCCCGCGCCCCAGTTAACTGAAGAACTGTTTCGGCCGGGCAAATATCGCATGGGTGATTTGATTAACCGGACCCTGCGTGCCGGACTCACGGCCGAGCCCAAGCGCATGATTTTTGGGCAGGACGTCGAGGATCCGAAGGGCGGAGTTTTTCGGCTCACGCAAAAACTATCCACTGATTTTCCCGCGCAGGTCTTCAATTCACCTTTAGCTGAGTCGACGATTATTGGCGTCGCCGGAGGGTTGGCGCTTTACGGCCGTCGGCCGGTGTTTGAGTTGCAGTTTATTGATTTTATTTACCCCGGCTTCAATCAGCTGGTATCGAATTTGGCTAACCTGCGTTGGCGTTCACATGCGGCCTGGAAAACACCGATCGTGTTGTACGCGCCTTATGGCGCTTATTTGCCCGGCGGTGGTCTGTGGCATTCGCAGGCCAACGAAGCGGTGTTCGCCCATTTTCCCGGAATCAATATCGTCATTCCCTCCACGCCTGAGGATGCCGCTGGTCTGTTGTGGACGGCGATGCAGGGCGAAGACATTACGCTATTTTTGGCTCCGAAGCATATGCTTTGGGCCGAAAAAGAAACGGGGGAGCCGGTGCTGCCCATCCCGCTGGGTTTGGCGCGCCGTTGTTTAGAGGGTAACGACCTCACCTTGGTCGCGTGGGGTAATACGATGGAGAAGGCGCACGAGGCGATTGCGGCATTGAAAGGCGCCGTCGGCGTTGATCTCATCGATCTTCGCTCGATCGCGCCGTGGGATCACGCGACGATCGAGGCCTCGGTGCGGAAAACGGGCCGATTGATCGTAGTCCAAGAGGACGGCGAAGCTTGCTCTGTCGGCCAAATGATTATCACCCATATCTTGGGCCAAGCTGATCTATGGGCCGGGCTTAAAGCACCGCCTCTCTTAGTCGCGAAGCCTAACGTGATGATCGGCTATAATCCGATTTATGAATATGCCGCGCTGCCTGATGCCACCCGGATTGTCGAGGCGATCGAGCGCACCGTCGGCTTGGATCTCACCCGCGGTCAGGCCTTGCCCGCACCAGCGACCGAGGCGAACCAGCTCGCGGCGACCCCAGCCGCTCAAGCCCATGGCCCACAAAATACCGTCATTGCTGGGACTAATGATATTATTGTCCGCGTGCCCATTATGGGTGAGGGGCTGCGCTCCGCTCGGGTCGTGAGCCTCGCTAAGCAGCCGGGGGATGGCGTGCAGCACGATGATATCTTGTGCGAAGTGGAGACGGATAAAGCCGTGTACCCCATCGAGGCGTCTTTTACTGGTCGGCTCAAGAGCTGGCAAATCAAGGTTGATGATACCGTTCTGATTGGCCAAGCGATCGCGCTGGTCACCGGAGACGCCGCCAGCGTCGCCGCCTTGCCAGTCGAAGCTGGAGTCGAGTCGCCCGCGGTGGTGAGCTTGCGTGCGCCAATCTCTCCGTTAGTCACCAACGGCCCGGCCGTTGCGCCCATCGGGCGGCGTGATGTTGCCGTGGCTGCAGTTATTTCTACCCCCCCTCCATCCATGACAGGAAATCTTCGCCCGCCGGCTCTTAATCCCGCCATCACTAAGCGTCTGCAATCGGTGGTCGCGACAAATATGTTGATGGATGTCCGCTGGGCCGGTCTGCGGCGCGCGCGGGAAATTGCTAAGCAAAAAGAGGGCGCGGCCGCCCCTTCTCCTTCGGTGATGATGGCTTGGGGGCTGACGCGCGCCCAGGAAAAGCACGCGGCGTTTCGTTGTCTGGTCGATAAAGAAGGCGCGATTCATGAGAGCCGCGATTTCGATGTTGGCGTCGCGGTGGCGTTGCCCGGCGATCGGCTGGCGACCGCTTCCATTGCCCGGGCCAATTTACTTTCCTGGGCCGATTTCCAAGTGGCCTATCAACGGGCGCTCGAGGAAACGCGCGGCGGTAAACTCATCGAGGTGCAAGCGCCGCTGAATATTACTAGTCTCGGGGCTTTTGGGATCGAGAGTGCGACCCCGATCGTCGTCCCGCCCTCAATGGCCACGGTCTTCATCGGCGCGGCCCACGAGCGCCTGATCAACGACGAAGGGGTGATTCACCCCGCCGAGGTCATTACCCTATCGCTGACATTCGACCATCGCGTGGTTAACGGCGCGGGGGCCGCTGCCTTCATGCAGGAAGTTAAAAGCCAATTAGAAAATTTTCAGTTACCAAGTTGAGCCTGGGGCGACTGCGCGCCCGCTGATTCTGTGGGCTCGCCTCCAGCGCGAGCGTTATTGATTTTTAAGCCACCTCTCCACCCTTCCACTCCTCCCACTCATGGCTCATCTCACCCGCCGCCATTTTCTTGGCAATGTTTCAACCCTCGCTGCCTTGACGTTGGCCCCGCGCCTGAGTTGGGGCGCTGATCGCCCGTCGATCGGGCGCAAGCTCGGCGTGGCCTTGGTTGGTTTAGGTGGCTATAGCCGCGGACAACTGGGGCCGGCTCTGCGCGAAACCAAATATTGCCAGCTCGCGGGCGTCGTGACCAGTGACCACGCCAAGGGGTTAAAATGGGCCCAAGATTACGGTTTCCCGGCGACTAATATTTATAATTACAACACGATGGCTCAGCTCGCGAATAATCCCGCGATTGATATTGTTTATGTGGTTACGCCGAACGGCCTGCATGCGGAGCATTGCATCGCCGCGGCTAAAGCGGGCAAGCACGTCATTTGCGAAAAACCCATGGCGAACACGGTCGCCGAATGTGATGCGATTATCGCCGCCTGTCGCGCCGCGGGCGTGCAACTGACGATCGGCTATCGGTTGTTTTTTGATCCTCACCATGCGGAGTTACGGCGGTTGGCCCGGGACGAAGATTTTGGCCCTTTCACCCAGATGTCAGGTGAGCGGGGCTTTGTAATGTCCGCCTGGCGGTGGCGGGCCGATCGGGTGTTAGCCGGTGGTGGCCCGCTCATGGATTTGGGCGTCTACCTCATACAAGGCGCCTGCATGGCCAAAAACGAGGCGAAGCCGGTGGCCGTGACCGCGCAGGAATTGCCGAAAACGCGCCCCGATATTTCTCGCGATACGGAGGAGGCGCTGCGTTGGACTATGGAATTTGCCGACGGGGCGCAGGCAAATTTAATGACGAGTTACCAACAGAAGGCCGATCGCTTTCGGGCCGACGGGGCGCGGGGCTGGATTCATTTTAAGGAACATGCCTTTACTTATCGCGGCATGGTCGTGGAAACCAGTCGCGGCCCACTCAAATTTACGCCGCCTAATCAACAAGCGCTGCAGATGGACGCCTTCGCGCAAAGTGTGCTCACCGGCGCTCCTTCGCCGGCGCCAGGTGAAATGGGCCGGCGCGATCTCACAATTATTGAAGCAATTTATGCCTCCATGGCCGCCGGCGGCCAGCGGGTCTTAGTAAAAGCTTAAACGCCGCGCTGCCTTAAGCGGCCGCGCTGGGCAGGACAACGTGAACCGTCGTGCCTTGGTCATCGTGGCGCAGGGTCGTCGGGCAAATTGGGGGTGGACAATCTTTCGCGGTGGGGCGTTCCCCTTAAAATTCCGCGGTGCCGGGCGTGCGCGCAAAGGGAATAACATCACGGATGTTAGCGACCCCCGTGATAAACATCAGCATGCGTTCGAACCCGAGGCCAAAGCCGGCATGGGGGACGGTGCCGTAGCGCCGCAAATCGAGATACCACCAATAATTTTTCTCCTCGAGGTGATGCAGCATCATGCCCGCTCGAAGTTGCTCGAGGCGCTCTTCGCGCTGACTGCCGCCGATAATTTCGCCAATCCCGGGAACCAGCAAATCCATGGCGGCCACGGTTTCGCGGCCGGCGGCGCAGCCTTCATTTTGGCGCATATAGAATGCCTTAATGGCGCGCGGATAATTATAGACCGTCACGGGACACTTGAAATGTTCCTCCGTGAGATAGCGTTCGTGCTCCGATTGGAGGTTGTCACCCCAAGCCACCGGATGCTCCCAGGTTTTCCCGCTATTATTTAAAATTTCTACCGCCGCCGTGTAGCTGCAACGTTGAAAGGGTCGCTCGAGGACAAAATTGAGGCGCGTGAGCAACTCGGGATCGACGAATTTACTAAAAAATTCGAGATCCCCGGCGCAATACTGGGTGGCGTCACGAATGAGATATTTCACAAATTCTTCGGCGAGGTCCATGTTGCCGGCCAGATCGCAGAAGGCGACTTCGGGTTCGATCATCCAAAACTCAGAAGCGTGGCGGGAGGTGTGGGAATTTTCCGCACGGAAAGTGGGCCCAAAAGTATAGACGTTGGAAAGCGCCGTGGCGAAAATTTCGGCCTCGAGCTGTCCGGAGACGGTCAGGAAGGTTTTTTTCCCAAAAAAATCCTGCCGATGGTCAATTTCGCCCTGCTCATTTTTAGGTGGCTGGGCGAGGTCGAGGGTGGTGACGCGAAACATATCCCCCGCACCCTCGGCGTCACTGGCGGTAATAATGGGCGTGTGGACGTAGCAAAACTCTTTGGCCTGAAAGAATTGGTGCACGGCATAGGCTAAGCGACTGCGCACGCGAAAAACCGCGCCGAAGAGATTGGAGCGTGGCCGCAAGTGGGCGATTTCGCGGAGAAATTCCAGCGTGTGCCCTTTCTTTTGGAGCGGGTAAGTCGCATCAGCTTCGCCGAGCACGGTGAATTTTTCTGCAACCACTTCCCATTTTTGGCCGCCCCCTTTGGAGGCGACCAATTTGCCGTGGACTTCAACTGACGCCCCGGTGCCGGCGCGGGCGACTTGCGCGTAGTCGGGCAAGGTGGCATCGATGATGATCTGGAGACCCTTCAAGCAGGAGCCATCATTAAGCTCAATGAAAGAGAAGGCTTTGGCATCGCGGCGGGTTCGCACCCAACCCTGCAAGAAGATAGTATCGACGGGTGCGGTGGCATTCAGGGCGGCTTTGACGAGGGTGCGTGACATGAGTTGATGTTTTCGGCAGAGAAACGAACCGAGGGGCTGGAGGCAAATGCAAGATTCAGCTCGGCGGCAACTTGCTCTAGCGCGGCCCACGATCTTGAATGCCGAGACCGGACCTCGCATTTGGAGATTGGAGCGGCTAGTCGGAATCGAACCGACGACACCTGCTTGGAAGGCAGAGGTTTTACCATTAAACTATAGCCGCGATTTCCTCGGGGCAGCGTGCCTCGGGCCGGCCGGCGTTCAAGCTTTTGTTCATGATCCTAGCGGTCGATCATCGCCGATCAGGCTAGGTACGCCGTCACTATGGTTCTCCTCATTATGGGCTCAGTTCACGGCAGAACCTCGCTTATTCGTCTGGGAGGTTCTGGCCTATCAGCTAACCCAGCAGCTCGAGTTAAAGTCGGCCTAATTTCATCCGATGTTGGTGCCTTGGGCCGGCTCCGGGTAAAACATTGGCGGTGATTTGATCCCCGTTCGCTCAACCCATATTAATGATTTTTTACGGCCCAGCTCAGGCTCGTCCACAACGCCCAGAATCGAGTGGCGTGGGCTATTTTAGCCCAGTCGAGGCCAGCTCAGCTAGGCTGAAAATGAATTGCCCCTTCCACTAAAACCTCCCTGTATCGACAACCTATGGCAAATCCCTCAACAACAAAGCCCAAGTCCAGTGTTAAGGTTGCGCAAGAGATGGCCAAGTTAAAGGCCGCGGAGAAAAAAGCGAAAACCTACAAGCTCGATCTCCAGGAGCTCTCAATTTTTACCAGCCAGCTGGCGTCCCTCTTGCAGGCTGGTCTCCCGCTCGTCTCCTGCCTCGAGGCCTTGCAGGATCAAACGGAGGATCAGGTTTTTCGAATCGTGATTCGCGATGTGCGTAATGACATCTCTACCGGTACTTCCTTTTCGGCCGCGGTAAAAAATTTTCCTAGGGCTTTCCCCAACCTCTTTATTTCGATGGTGGAAGCCGGGGAAGCTTCCGGCGGACTCGCGGAGATTCTTGGCAAGGTGGCGGGTTATTTTGAATCGACGGTTAAATTAACCAAAAAAGTTAAATCCGCCATGACCTATCCGGTCGCGGTTATTGGCCTCGCGGTGGCGCTCGTTAATGTACTGCTGATTTTTGTCATCCCAGTGTTTGCGGCCATGTTTGCTGACTTCGGGGCTAAGTTACCGGCCCCGACCCAAATGCTCATCGATCTGAGTGATTTTATGAAAGCATGGTGGTGGGCGGTGGGGGGGGCGGCTTACGGCGTATTCTTTTTCATGAGCAAGTATGTCGCGACCCCTAACGGTCGCCGCCAGAAAGATCATTTTCTCATCAATGCGCCGATCTTCGGTAATTTGGTTCACAAAATTGCGCTTTCGCGCTTCTGTCGCACTTACGCCACCCTGATGCGTTCCGGCGTACCGATTTTGCGCACCCTAGAAATCGTTGCTTCAGCTAGCGGCAAGGTGCAAGTCGAGGACGCCTGTGTGGCCATCGCCAAACATGTCAGCCAAGGTGGCCAAGTCTCTGATGTCATGGCGGTGAATACTTTTTTCCCCCCCATGATGAAGCACATGGTTAAGGCGGGAGAGACCACCGGTAATGTTGATGGTATGATGAACAAGATCGCCGATTTTTACGATACGGAGTGCGATGCGATCGTTGGCGCGCTCACCTCCCTGATCGAGCCGTTGCTCATTGTCTTCCTCGGCATCGTGGTCGGCGGCATTGTCATGGCGATGTTTCTGCCGATCTTCCAATTGGGGGCAGTTGCCGGTGGCTTGCAGTAACGGCTGACTTGTGCTGGTCTGGTTGAGGCTGCTTGCGGATGCGCGACGGCCGTGCTCACTCTATGGCTTCACTCCTCATCGTCGATGATCTCATCCCTATCCATGAGATGTTGGGGGCCGTGCTGCATCCGACTGGTCATCAAACTGCTTTTGCCACTGATGGGGAGAAGGCTCTAGCCACGTACAAAGCGGGTCAATTTGACCTGGTGCTGGCCGATATCGACATGAAGCCGATGGACGGCATCACGCTGTTAAAAAAATTAAAGGCCTATGATCAGACCGCCGTGCTGATTATTATGACTGCCTACGCGAGCACTGAGAGTGCTATCCAAGCCCTGCAATATGGGGCGTTCGATTATCTGCAAAAACCATTTAAGGTCGATGAACTTCTCCAGGCTTTGCAGCGGGGGCTCATCTACCGGCAAGGGTTGCTCGCGCGCGCGGCCGTCGTCGAGGCCGCGCCCGGTGGGCTCGGGGCAGATTTTGAATCGCGGCTCGTGGGTGCGAGTCAGAAAAATAAACGGCTCATCGCCCAGTTGAAGAAATTAGCAGGTGCGCGCACCCCCATTCTGATTACCGGTGAAAAGGGGTGTGGCCACGACATCGCGGCTGAGTTGCTCCACACCGCCACTAGCCCGCTCATCTCTATTGATTGCCAGCTCAGCTCGATGGCCAGTCTTCGCTCTGGCCTGCTCGGGGAAAATGGTCTGGGCGGTACCTGGGTGCAGCAAGCCCAGGGCGGCACGCTTTTTCTCCTGCACTTGCAGGCCTTGCCCCTGGAGGCTCAAGCAGAGCTTGTTTCTGTCATCCGCAACAATGCGCATAATTTTCACCTGCTCTGTGCTACGGAGGTAGATCTAGAAAAATTAGCGGAGGAGGGTCTCTTTAACGAAGAGCTTTTCTATCGGATCGCCGCCCTGTTGGTTCAGTTGCCCGCCCTACGTGAGCGGGTGGAGGATATCCCTGCCTTGATCCAAGACGTAGCCAGCCAGACGACCAACCCGCAATTTGATGCCCGGCAAGTGGAGTTTTCCGCGGAGGCTTTACAGATTTTAGCTAACTACAGCTGGCCAGGAAATCTCACCGAATTCCGGCAGGTGATTGCCTCCCTGCTCACAACGACGGCAACCCGCGTGATCAGCGCGGCGCAATTGCCTTTGCGCATCCAGGAGCTGAAGCACTGGCCGACGCTCGCCGCTTACCTCGCCGACCACGAGAAGCAGTACATCGCCCGCCTGCTTAATGCGAGCGGCGGTGACAAAGTGCGCGCCGCCGCCGCTCTCGCAATCGACGTCAGTCGCCTCGATTGAGGTCTTACGGGCGGTCGGGTGAAGCCTGCAGCGTGATCGTACCACACTGCGGTTGAGGCCGACCGGCGCGCCGCAGGAATTTTGCGGGTTCGGGATTTTTTTTAATTCCCTCTTGCTCCGTCATAAGGGCAAAGCAAATCTCGTAACGCTTACGCCCATGCCAAAACGCACTGACCTCAAATCCATTTTGATCATCGGCGCTGGGCCTATTATTATCGGCCAAGCCTGCGAATTTGATTATTCTGGCACCCAAGCCTGCAAGGCGCTGCGCGAAGAGGGTTACAAGGTCATTCTCGTGAACTCCAATCCGGCGACTATTATGACGGATCCGGAGTTTGCGGATGTCACCTACATTGAGCCACTCACCATTGATATTCTGGAGAAGATTATCGCCAAGGAGCGCCCTTCCGCGCTGTTGCCCACGCTGGGTGGACAAACCGCCCTCAATCTCTCCTTGGAGCTACATCAGGCCGGCATTCTCGATCAATATCAGGTCGAAATGATTGGCGCGAAGCCTGACGCGATCAAAAAAGGGGAGGATCGCGAGCTCTTTAAACAGTGCATGCTCAGGATTGGTCTCGATGTGGCTAAGTCCAAAACGGTGCATACGCTCGAGGAAGCCCGCCAAGCGGCCGATTATATCGGCACGATGCCGCTGATTATTCGCCCCAGTTTCACCCTCGGCGGCTCTGGTGGCGGGATCGCCTACAATCGGGAAGAATTTGAACAGATCGTGCACGGCGGCTTGGAGATTTCTCCCGTCCATGAGGTGTTGGTGGAGGAATGCCTCCTCGGTTGGAAGGAATACGAGATGGAGGTCATGCGCGACCATCAGGATCAGTGCGTGGTCATTTGCTCGATCGAGAACTTCGACCCGATGGGCGTGCACACCGGTGATTCGATCACGATCGCGCCGGCGATGACTCTCACCGATAAAGAATTTCAGGTGATGCGCGATGCATCGTTTGCGGTCATTCGCGAAATCGGGGTTGAGACGGGTGGTTCAAATATTCAGTTTTCCATCGATCCCCAGACGGGCCGCCAAGTTGTCATCGAAATGAATCCGCGCGTCTCGCGCTCTTCCGCGCTGGCTTCAAAAGCTACGGGTTTCCCCATCGCTAAGATCGCCGCAAAATTAGCCATCGGCTATACTCTCGATGAGTTGCGTAATGACATCACGCGACTCACGCCGGCGAGCTTTGAGCCGACGATTGATTATGTCGTCACCAAGATTCCTCGTTTTACCTTCGAGAAATTCCCCGGGGCTAACACGACGCTGACCTCCGCAATGAAGTCGGTCGGTGAGGCCATGGCGATCGGCCGGACCTTCAAAGAGTCTTTTCAGAAATGCTTGCGCTCGCTCGAGACGGGCGCGCGCGGCTTCGGGGGGGGCGGTAAATTTGGCGGCGATGAGGCTGTCGATGATGCGACTATTCGGCAGAAATTAGGCACGCCTAACGCGGAACGCGTTTATTTCATCCGCCACGCCTTTCGCGCGGGTTACCCGATCGATCAGATTTTTGATCTCACTAAAATTGATCGGTGGTTTCTCCATCAACTCCAGGAGATTTATTTGATGGAGGAAACGCTGCGGCAATTCACGCCGCAGACTCTGCCGGTAGCGACACTGCGGCGCGCCAAGCAATTTGGCTTCGCCGATGCCCAGTTAGCGCATTTATTAAAGATCGATTTTGATACGATGCGCGCCTTGCGTAAAAAAGCGGGCGTCAACACCACGTTCCGCTTGGTCGATACCTGCGCGGCTGAATTTGAGGCTTTCACGCCGTATTATTATTCTAGCTACGGCGATGAAAATGAAGTCCTGCCGTCCCGGAAAAAGAAGATCATGATTATTGGCGGCGGCCCTAACCGCATCGGCCAAGGCATCGAGTTTGATTATTGCTGTGTGCACGCTTCTTTCGCTCTGCGCGAGATCGGGTATGAGACGGTAATGATTAATTCTAATCCGGAGACGGTCTCGACCGATTATGATACGAGCGATCGACTCTATTTTGAGCCCCTCACCTTAGAAGATGTGCTCGAAGTTTACGAGCAGGAGCAATGCGATGGGGCGATTGTGCAATTTGGTGGCCAGACCCCGCTCAACCTCGCCGCGCCGCTTAAGGCCCGCGGGGTTAATGTGATTGGGACCACGCCGGAAAGCATTGAAATCGCGGAAGATCGCAAATTATTTGCGGCGATTCTTGAGCAGCTACAAATTCGACAGCCGCCCAATCGCACAGCGATGAACGAGACCGAGGCGCTCGCCTTTGCGCATGAGATTGGTTTTCCCGTGTTGCTGCGGCCCTCTTTTGTACTGGGCGGGCGCGGCATGTTTATCGTCTACAGCGAAGAAGAATTTAAGGCCGTCATCCGCCAAGCGTTTGAAGTTATGCCGGATAAGCCCGTGCTCATCGATAAGTTCCTCGAAGACGCGATTGAGCTCGATGTGGATTGTATCTGCGATGGCGAGACGGCCCTGATTGGCGGCATGTTGGAGCACATTGAGTTTGCCGGGGTGCATTCCGGTGATGCGGCCATGGTCATGCCGCCGCACACGCTTTCGGCCGCGATGTTGCAGACGGTGCGACAGGCCACGTACGCCTTGGCGAAGGCGCTGAAGGTGGTGGGGCTAATGAACATCCAATTTGCGATCAAGGATCAGCAGCTCTTTGTGCTCGAAGTGAATCCGCGGGCCTCGCGCACCGTGCCATTTGTGGCCAAGGCGATCGGCGTGCCTCTGGCAAAATTGGCGGCCAAGGTTATGGCGGGGAAAAAATTGGCTGAGCTCGGCTTCACTCAAGAGGTGAAGCCCAAGCATTGGTGCGTGAAAGAAGCCGTTTTCCCCTTCGCCCGTTTTCCCGGCGCGATGATTGTCATCGGGCCCGAGATGCGCTCCACCGGTGAAGTGATGGGCATGGATGATGATCTGGGCATCGCTTTCGCTAAAACTCAGATGGCCGCCAAGCCGGGTTTGCCGCTGAGCGGGAAAATCTTCTTGAGCGTTAAGGATTCCGATAAGCCTAGTGCCGTGGAGCTCGCCAAGAATTTTGTCGAGTTGGGCTTCGCGATTGTCGCAACGGGCGGCACGGCCCGGCTCCTGCAACAAAGCGGCGTGCCCGTGCAATTTGTTAATAAACTTCTCGAAGGTCGGCCGAACAGTGTGGACCTGATTAAGAACGGCGAAATCCAGATGGTTATCAACACGCCCAAGGGCATGATGCCGCGCCTGGATGAGAACGCGATCCGGGCGGCGGCGGTGGCCAACTCAGTTTGTATCATGACGACTCTCACGGGCGCCCAGGCGGCACTCGGCGGAATCCGGGCGATGAAACAGAAGCGGGTAAACGTGCGCCCATTGCAGCAATATCGCGGCAATGTTGTGCCCATGTGATCAGGCTTATGTCGACCCCCGCCACGCTCGTTGCTCTCTTGCACGGCCCTGATCAGGCTGGGCTCGTCGCCAAGACGGCGAGTTGGATTTTTGCCCGGCGCGGCAATATTTTACACGCTGATCAACACCGTGACATGGAGGCCGGCGAATTTTTTCAGCGCATCGAATGGTTGCCTGCGGCCGACAGTGCCGCCGCGGAGCCGGCAGAATTTAAGGCCTTTGCGGCCACGCTTGGGATGGTCGCACAAGTCGCCCGCTCGTCGCATCGCCCCCGCGGGGCTTTATTTGTCTCTCGGGCTACGCATTGTTTTCATGATCTGCTTTTACGCGGAGTTGCGGGGGAGTTTGCCGGAGATTTCACGTGTGTGCTTTCCAACCATACCGAGCTCGCCGCGGCGGCACAGCACTACGGACTCGCCTTCCATCATGTGCCGGTGACCGCCGAGACCAAGGCCTGCGCGGAAGCACAACAATTGGAGATTTTGCGCGTCGCGGGGGTGGAATTTGTGGTGCTCGCCCGTTATATGCAGGTCCTATCAGCTGAATTCCTGAAAAATTTTGGCCAGCCCGTGATTAATATTCATCACTCCTTTTTGCCCGCCTTTGCCGGTGGTCGGCCCTATCACCAAGCGCATGAACGGGGGGTTAAATTAATTGGCGCGACCGCCCATTACGCCACCGCGGTGCTCGATGACGGCCCGATTATCCAGCAAGATGTGGCCCGCATTAACCACCGGCACAATGTTGAGGATCTGATTCGCAAAGGCCGCGATCTGGAAAAATCAGTTTTAGCGCAGGCGGTGCGCTGGCATTTAGAAAATCGTATTCTGGTCTACGGTCACAAGACGGTGGTCTTCGATTAAGTTCGCCGGCAGACCTACAGGGCGGGGCGCAAGGGCTGGCTGGGTCGATTTCAGGCATTTACAGGCGGCGGGGCATTTGCTCTCTTTCACGGTTCTATGAGTCAACTTCCCCCGCCCGCTCCCGATTCCCCTCCCGTTGATGCTGCGACCGCTCCCGTGGCTGCCCCCAGCTTCGAAGTTATCGTGCATGCCTTTTGGGCGAAGAATCGTAATTTCATCTTCGGAATTTGCGCCGCCGCCTTGGTCGCGATTGTCGGGCGGGAAGGGTGGCAGTATTTTTCCGCTCAACGCGAGGCCGAGGTGCAAGCCGAATATGCCCGCTTGGCCGAGCAACCCACGAAACTGGCTGCTTTTGCCGAAGCTCACTCCGGTCATGCCCTAGCGGCCGTGGCGGCGTTAAAGCTGGCGGACAGTAAATTTTCCGCCGGCGACTTTGCTGGCGCCGCGACCGGCTACGCGCAAGCGGCCCGTCAGCTCAAAAACGAAGCCCTTGTGGGGCGCGCTCAACTCGGAGCGGCGATCAGCCAATTTAGCGGTAGCGATAAAACCGCCGGAGTCGCGGCCTTGAAGAAATTAGGCGCGGATGCCGCGGTTTTGAAGAGCGTGCGGGCTGAAGCTACTTATCATCTCGCCTCCATCGCGGCGGCGGCTGGCCAAGCTGATGAAGTAAAGCAGTTGGCCGAACAGATCAGCCAGCTTGATGCTGCTGGGGCTTGGGCGCAGCGCGCCACAATGCTCCTGAGCACGCTGCCCGCCACTAGTCCTGCGACTGTGGCTCCAGCCGCTGCGCTTAATTTTAAAGTAGGGAAGTAATCCCTCTTTCCGCGAGACCAACTCCTGCACCGGCGGAGCGGCTTTCCGCAAATTGGTCGGGGCGATAGGATTCGAACCTACGACCTCCTGGTCCCAAACCAGGCGCTCTACCAGACTAAGCTACACCCCGTTATCAACGAGCGGTCATGGCAGGGACTTTTGTAGGGCGAGTCAACTCCGCAGGCAGAAAACTGCAATTGGGTTGCGAAATCCGCCTGCAAAAGGATTTGAAATCCTGCTTGCCTCACCCGTGGGGCCTCCACTACATACTTCTCTTCAAACTCTTAAACAAATGGATACTCTTTCTCGTGACAGTAATAACTCCGGCAGCATTTTGCCTCTTGTTGGCGTAATCGCCGGCGGTCTCGCCCTGGTCCTCTCGATCGTGGCACTCGTTAAACTTTCCACGATCCAAAAGACCGTGGCCGCGCAAGGCGACGAAGTCGCTAAGATCGCCACCATCGAGGCCGAGGTGCGCTCTTCGGCCGCGAAGTCCGAGGCTGACATCAAGGGTATCCGCACCGGAATCCAAGGCGCGCTTGATCAAGTTGGCGCTGAGATCGGCACCATCAACGGCAAGATTACCAAGATCGAAGAATCGCTCAAGGCTCGCGCCGCTGGTCCAGCGGGCAAAGGCGCGGGCGTGGCCACTGGCACGGTTGATGCCAACGGTAATTATGGCGTCGCCCCGGGTGACACGATTTCAAAGATCGCGAAGAAATTCGCCACCAAGGTCGACCATATTCTCGCCGAGAATCCTGGCCTAGATCCCGCCAGGCTGCGCGTGGGCCAGAAGATTAAGATTCCTAAGAAGTAATTTTGCTTTCAAAAATTATTGCCTCCAAGACCTCGTGTCCTGGGGGCATTTTTTTTGGCTAATCCCCTTTTTACTGCTGCTATGGCCCATGAGCCCCGCGCCCCTCGCATGAGCTGGGTTCCTCCTGAGCCACTGCGTTGGCAGAAAATTCGCGCGGAGCCTCATGCAACGACGCGAATTTTTGATGTAACGCGCGCGATTTTCCAGCACCCGCAACGCGCGCGCGAGCAGGATTTTTTTGTAATCGAAGCCCCGGATTGGGTCAATGTGCTCGCCCTGACTCCCGATCACCAACTCGTGCTGGTGCGGCAGTTTCGCTTTGGGACCAATGATTTCTCTTTGGAAATTCCCGGCGGCGTGATGGAGCCCGGCGAGGATCCGGTTACGGCGGGGCTCCGCGAGTTGCGCGAAGAATCTGGTTACGTGGGAGCCCGGGCGCGCTTGCTGGGGAGTGTACGGCCCAATCCCGCGATGCAAAATAATTACTGCCATTTAGTCTTGGTCGAGGCCGCGCAGCGTTCGGCGGAGCTCACGTGGGATCCCGATGAAGAATTTGCCATCACTACCCAGCCCGTTGATGCAGTCTATGCGCTCGCTTATCACGGCGGGATTACTCACGCGCTCGTACTTAATGCGCTCTTATTGTTTACCCCTGTCTGGGCCGAATTAAAGCAGGCTAAGTTAACGAGCGGCGTTTGACTTTACCCTCGCTGGAATTTCACTGAGACCTCGCATGAAAACTACGGCTGTCGCCTCCTTGTTTGCCAATGCCCCCGCGGCCTTGGGCGCAGGGAGTTATGGAAATCTGCCGACGGCCCTAGAACAGGAGATTCGCGCAATTTATCGCCGCAGCCCGCTTTATGCGGAGCGCTTTCCGCTGCATCCGGCGGCCTTGCAGTGGTCTTGTTATCGTGATCTGCCTACTCTGACGAAGCAGGAGATTTTGACCCGCGGGCCCACGGCTTTTTTTGCTGACTACGCGGTCATTGAGCGCGGCTTGCAGGATAAAAAATACGAATACGAGCACACCTCGGGTTCAACCGCTCAGCCCATGACCGTGGTCATGGAAGAGGGTTGGTGGAATGCCCAATCGCGGCGGGCTTATCTCGCCCATCCGCAGCTCGCCCCTTATGCGAGCCGCCCTTATCGTAAGGCCGTCCTGGCCCCGATCGGCTGTTCGAGCAATCTATGCCCCTATGAGGATCACCCTTTCCCGCACCGTTACTTTGATGGGACCGTTTATTTGAATCTATCCAGTGATCCTTTTGTTTTTGCGGAAGCGGAGTGGGATCGCATTGTGGTGGAATTACAGGCGCTCCAGCCCGAGGTCTTAGAAGGTGAGCCCGTTTATCTCTCGATGCTGGCGCGGGCGGTGCAGAAACGGCGAGTCGCCGTGCCCAGCGTGCGCACGATCATTCTTACTTACGGCAAGGCCAGTCGCCAGCACAGTCGGCGGATTGCCGAAGCTTTTCCCGCGGTGCAGGTCGATCTTTATGGGTCGACGGAGGCGGGCTATATTTTTGTGGGCGATGCGTTTGGAGATAATCTCCAGGTCATTGACGGCAACGCGTTCGTCGAACTCGTGCCCTGGCGGGTGCAGGTGCCGGATATTTTTCAGATCAACGTGACGACGCGGGAGCGCGAGGCCATGCCGCTGCTGCGGTATTCCACCGGAGATATCGTACAGCGAATGCCCACCGGCTACCGGATCTTGGGTCGCGAACGAGATTTACATTTTAATGCGGCGGGGCAGATCATTTCTTCAAGTGAGATTGATGCGGCTTTACCCGAGGTCTTCGCCTGCTGGCACTGGAGCTTAGTCCAAGTGTCTGATCTTCGCTGGGATTTTCAGTATGTAGCTGATGGCAGCGCCCCGCGGGGTATGGCGGAGGCGATTGCGAGCGCCCTCGGGGCGGGGGTGCGCGTTAATCTTTTTCGGCGTAAATTCATTCAACCGGCGGCGAGCGGAAAATTCTCGCTGCTCAAGCCACTGGGCCGCTGAGGCTACATGCTAGCTTCTCGCCCTCGGTAGGTTCACTAATAAAGAGAGAGGAGCGAGGCTGCTCCGTTTACATTCTGCGGGTTTATCGTATCTTTTTTTCTTTAAACTACCCCCGCCCTGCCATTCCCCCCGCACGTAGATTTGTAATGAATATTCTCGGTTCGCTCTTTAATTCCTCGATCGGCAAAAAAATCTTAATGGCCCTGACGGGGCTCGTACTGGTCGGTTTTGTCACCGGGCATTTGCTCGGCAACTTGCAGATCTTTCTGCCGCCGCAAAAAATTAATGCCTATGGGCATATGTTGGAGTCACTCGGCATAGGACTCTGGCTCGTGCGATTCTTCCTCCTCGCCTGTGTGGTCGTTCATGTGTGGGTGGCCATTCAGCTCACGCGGGAAAATAGCGCGGCGCGGCCCATGAATTACGGGGTGAATCACACTAACCGCGCCAGCCTCGCCTCGCGCGTCATGGCGCGTACCGGCCTCGTGGTGTTGGCTTTCTTGATCTATCACCTGCTCGATTTTACCTTCCGGGTGCAGCATCCAGAGTGGAGTCGGCATTCGTTTGCCTTGGCGGACGGCACGCTGGTCCGCGATGTGCACACCATGATGGTGCAAGGTTTCAGCCGCCCCGGCGTCGCTTTTTTCTACATCCTCGCGGTCGGTTTACTGAGCTACCACTTGGCCCATGGCGTGGTGAGCCTCGTGCAGACGCTTGGTTTTAAAAACGAACGCTGGACGCGTGGCCTTGAGTGCTTTGCGCGGGTATACTGCTGGGGCTATTTTCTCCTTAATGCGGCTATCCCCCTCGCTATTCTTGGCGGTTGGGTTAAGGCCCACGTTTAATATTTTTCGCCATGGCCAAACTTGATTCTAAGATTCCTTTCGGCCCGCTCGCCGATAAATGGCAGCAGCATAAGACCCAGATTAAACTCGTTAATCCGGCCAATAAGCGGAAATACGAAATCATCGTGGTCGGGGCTGGTCTCGCCGGCTCTTCAGCGGCTGCCACGCTGGCCGAGCTGGGTTACCGCGTGAAAAGTTTTGTGTTCCAGGATAGTCCGAGGCGCGCTCACTCGATTGCCGCCCAAGGCGGCATCAATGGCACGAAAAACTATCAGAACGATGGCGACTCCGTGCATCGCTTATTTTACGACACGCTAAAGGGGGGTGATTATCGGGCGCGGGAAGCGAACGTGCACCGACTCGCGGAAGTGTCCGCTAACATCATCGATCAATGCGCGGCGCAGGGGGTGCCCTTCGCTCGAGAGTACAGCGGCCACTTAGCCAATCGCTCATTTGGCGGCGCCCAAGTCTCGCGCACTTTTTACGCTCGCGGCCAGACGGGCCAGCAATTGCTGCTCGGCGCTTATTCGGCGCTCTCGCGCATGGTGGGACAGGGTGCGGTCGAGCTGCACCCTAACTCTGAGATGCTGGATCTGGTCATCGTCGATGGGCACGCCAAAGGTGTGATTGTGCGTGATCTTAAGACGGGGGCGATTACGCGCCACAGTGCGGACGCCGTGATTTTAGCCACCGGGGGCTACGGCAACGTGTTTAATCTTTCGACCTACGCGCGGCAGTCGAACACCACGGCCATTTGGCGAGCCTACAAACGCGGGGCCTGCATGGCAAATCCGTGCTATACTCAAATTCATCCGACCTGCATTCCCGTGAGCGGCGACTATCAGTCAAAACTTACCTTGATGTCTGAGTCATTGCGCAATGACGGTCGGATCTGGGTGCCCAAAAATAAAGCCGACATCAAAAAAGAGCCGAGCGCGATCGCAGAGGCGGATCGCGACTATTATCTTGAGCGAATTTACCCGAGCTTTGGCAATCTCGCGCCCCGCGATGTGGCTTCACGGGCCGCCATGCGCATGTGCGATGAGGGCCGCGGGGTGGGCGAGACCGGTTTAGGGGTTTACCTCGATTTTGCCGACGCGATCAAGCGGCTCGGCGAGCCGGCGGTCCGGGAGCGTTACGGTAATCTTTTTGATATTTACCACGAGATCACCGCGGAGAACGCCTACCAGGCTCCTATGCGAATTTTCCCAGCGGTGCACTACACCATGGGCGGATTGTGGGTAGACTATAACCTCATGTCGAACGTCCCTGGGCTCTTCGTGCTCGGGGAGGCCAATTTCTCGGATCATGGCGCTAATCGCCTCGGGGCCTCCGCCCTCATGCAAGGTTTAGCTGATGGCTATTTTGTTATTCCCTATACCATCGGTGACTATCTCGCGCAGCAAAAGCCGAGCGCCCAGTTGAATATCAATCGTCCAGAATTTAAACAAGCAGCGGAAAGCGTCAGCGCGCAGACGCAGCAGTTGCTCAACAATCCTGGGAAAGAGCCCGTGAGCCACTTTCATAAGCGACTCGGCAAAATCATGTGGGAGCATTGCGGCATGGCACGGACAAAGCCGGGGCTGGAGAGCGCCTTGCAAAAGATTCCGGCCCTGCGGGAAGAGTTTGTTGCTAACGTCAAGGTACCTGGCTCAGCCGAGACCCTGAATCAATCTTTGGAAAAGGCCGGCCGCGTGGCTGATTTTATCGATCTCGGTGAGCTTATGTGCCGTGACGCCCTCACCCGAGAGGAGAGCTGTGGCGGCCATTTCCGTGAGGAATATCAATATCCTGACGGGGAGTGTAAGCGCGACGACGAGAAGTTTGGTCATGTTGCCGCTTGGGAATATCAGGGTCCCGGCCAGACGCCGCTGCGCAATATCGAGCCGCTCAATTACGAATTCACTAAGATGTCCGTGCGCTCCTACAAGTAAGCCCCCGCAATTCACCATGGTCGCCTCCACTCCTGCTAAGAAACTTTTCTCTGTCACCCTGCGCGTCTGGCGGCAGGCCAGTCCAGCGCAGCCCGGTAAATTTGCCGATTACCCCGCGCATAATGTCAGCCCTGACATGTCTTTTCTCGAGCTCCTCGATGTCGTCAATGACGGTCTGACGGTCAGCAATGAAGAGCCCATCGCCTTTGCGCATGACTGCCGTGAAGGGATCTGTGGAACCTGCTCCTGCACCATCAACGGCAAACCTCACGGTCCCGGCAAAGGGGTCGCGACCTGCCAAGTGTACATGCGGAGCTTTCAGGCGGGTGATGTGATTGTGGTGGAGCCATTCCGGGCGACGGCCTTTCCGATTATTAAGGATCTCGTGGTCGAGCGTTCAGCTTTTGATAAAATTCAACAAGCGGGGGGATTTATTTCGGCCCGCACCGGGGCGGCGCCTGATGCCAATTCAATTTTAGTATCAAAAGCCACGGCTGACCTCGCCATGGATGCCGCGGCCTGCATCGGCTGCGGCGCTTGTGTCGCAGCCTGTAAAAATGCGAGCGCCATGCTGTTTGTTGCGGCCAAAGTTTCCCATCTTGGTTTGATGCCCCAGGGCCAGCCAGAGCGGGATCGGCGCGTCTTGGCAATGGTGCAGACGATGGATGAGGCGGGCTTCGGCAATTGTACCAATCAATACGAATGCAGCGCGGTTTGTCCGAAAACCATCACGCACGATTTTATCGCCCGCCTAAATCGTGATTATGTGGGCGCTTTGTTTCGTTCAAAACTTCAGCCGGTCTCCGCGAGTGCCGGCGGGGGCGCTTAACTTTTCCGATCGTAGCGCGCCCGCATAAATTTTAAGGCGTGGCGCGCGAGGTCATCGGAATCACTCCAGAGGTTGCGCCAGACGCACAGCGCGTTGGAGAGCGCGGGATCAACGACGGCCGAAGAGAAAGATTCGAAGGCGATCGGCCCTTGATAATTGATTTTTTTCAAAGCGTTGAAGAAGGGGTCAAAATTCACATTCCCCGTGCCGAGATAACCCCGATGGCTTTCGCCGATATGCACGTAGCCGAGGCGGGCCCCAACCGCGAGGACGGCTTGCTCCATACCGTCTTCCTCAATGTTCATGTGATAAGTATCGAGATGCAGAAACGCATTGGGCCGATTGACCGCGGCCAAAAACTCTAGTCCCTCGCGGGCAGAGTTCATGATGTTAGTTTCGTAGCGATTTACGACTTCGAGATTAATATTGATGCCTCGCGCGGCGGCATAGTCCGCGAGGCGTTGCATCGCCGCCACGGCGTTGGCGCGATTTTGAGGAGAGGCCGGCCCCGCATATTTGCCGAGCGCACAGTAGATGACGCCGCAGAGTTCAGTCCCGCCGATGCCAGCGAGCACGTCGGTGGCTTGGCGCAGCAGAGCGTCCCCTTGGGCGACGATGGCGGGATTGGTGCTGGTGACATCCGTAGTGGGGGAAAGGCCCAGAGAGGCGTGGGCGCGGAGTCCGTATTCCTGCAGTAAATTCTTCGTCAGGCTGATGTCTACTTTCCAAGGATCCAGCAGGGCAATTTCGATATAATCATAACCTGCCCGCGCGGCGCCACTGATCGCTTGGCGGGCGCCAGCGGGGGTCCAATCGCCGGCCCAGACTAAGGCGTGGCCACCGTATTCTAAGCGCTTGCTCGTAGGCATCGCACGGCTTGGCGGCATTTACTCCGCCTTAACGACGACGGTACCAGCCGTGGTGAGTTTAGATTCCTCAAACGAATCATCATAAATGCAGATCGTGATCTGTGAATCCACGCGATAACTCGCCGAGCCTTGGGCCACGGCGGTGTCGAGGGCGCGGCGGGCCGCCGGATCACCGCCGGTGACTTTGCCCGAGCGAACGGACATGGTATTGGCTGGGATGGCCAAGGGGGTATCATTGGTGATCAGTCCGAGGTAAGTGCCATTCAGATAAATTTTGGCCCGAACGCGGTTGAAGAGATAGGCGACGATATTATCGTTAGTCACGCGCCACGAGGCCGTCACGGAGCCGTCAGGAGCCCGCACAATTGAAGTCACTTCGGCCTTCAGGCCTCTCGAGACTAGTTTGCTGGTGTTGGTGCAACCGCTGACGAGAGCGACTAAAAGGGCCAGCAAGCAGAAGGGGCGGAGGGCTTTTTTCATTGGAATTAACTCTGTGGTTGGGGTGCGGGTCGGCAAGGTTACTCGTCTTTAGATTTTGTTTTCTTTTTCAGGTCGGACCCGCCTAGTTCGAATTGGGCGATGACCCCGATTACAGCTAAGACTAAGATCGAGGGGAAAAGCCACGCGTGGTGATCCAGCAGCTCCGGCATAAATTGGGGGCGTTGGAAAAAATCTAACCAGGGGATCTGATGGGTGAAATACGCGAGCGCCACCATGGTCCGAAATGAGCCGAGCAGGGCGGTTGAAAGAATGATGAGAACGCGCTGAGTTTTTACGGCGAGAAAGCCGCCAATAATGCCTAATACCGCCCCACTCAGAAGCGCGACCATGTGATGGTAGTGGCTGAGCACGAGCAGCCCGAGGGTGGCCCCAAAACCAAAGCCCGCGACGAATACGGCCGCAATATAGAGGAGATAGGCTAAACCTGCCCCGACGAGGCCGCCTAAAATTAGGCTGCCGATAATCCCTGCGGGGCCAAAATCAAGTGCGGTGCCCGCTGCATGACCGCCAATCATGCCGAGCAGACCGCCCAGTACGGCGAGCGTTATTTTGAAAACCCGATAGCCAAAAAAACAATCTAACAGGCCCCAGGCGATGGCGCCGACCGAGATCCAAGGATAAAGTTCAGCCGAAGGATGCATGGATAAGGTCATAGGCTTTGGGTCGGCACTAGCAACTGGCTTTGCGTCGGCTCAGCCGATTCAGAAGCGGGCAAGCGCTTGGCCGCTTTCCCAGAGCACCCAGCTCCCGCCGCCGAGCGTCGCTAAAAAAACTACAGCCCGCAGCCAGCGGCTCCACCGGTCGCGGCGCTCACGTGCGTTGAGGGGGAGGCGGGCCCGAGAGGCTTCGAGGTAGCTTGCAAATTGAGCGTGAGGCAGCGGCGCGACTTTCCGGTTTCGACCGACGCTGAAGGGTAATTGATTGAGCAAGTGACGCCAGCGGTAGGACACCCCCAATACCTGCAGAAAAATAGCGCTTCCTTTCAAGGCGATTCTGGCTATCTCGACTGCTTTCTCTCCCTTCCGTTGGCCCATTTATTAATTTCACTCGACTGGGTAGTCGCTCCATTGTGCAGGCGTCAATCTTACGGTCGTTGGGTAACTGCGGGGGGCCCTTCATCGCCCGCCGGACAGACGCTGGGGGCAGGCGAGTGGATCGCTGCCATGAGTGTCGAAGCTCGCCGCTACACCATAAGGGGTCGCTCTTATCCGCGTAGCCTGGCGGTCGAACTTTTAGGGTCCGGCCTTCGGTTCGGGCTGGTCAATGCCGGTGAAAATTTTGATGCTTTAGTGGCTGGGGAGGAAATTCCTGGCTCCTCCAAAATTTGACGGTTTCCCTCATGCCTGAGTCCCGCCCCCTTAATTTTGTCATCGTTGGAGCGGGAGCTTGGGGTACCGCCATGGCCGTGCATCTGGTTCGGCGTGGGCAAGGGACCACCCTCGTCACTCGCCGGCCCGAGCATGCGGTCGCGGTGCGCGCGGTGCATGAAAATAAGGATTATCTTCCCGGCATTAGTCTGCCGACCGCCTTGCGCGTAACCTCAGACTTGCGCGCCGCGCTGCTCGAGGCCGATGTCGCGTTGATCGCTTGTCCGGCGCAATCATTGCGTGAGTGGAGCGAGAAGATTCGTGGCGCGCGGCAGGACACGGCGCGTTTGCAACTTTTGCTTAGTTTGGTGAAAGGGCTTGAACTCGGCACACACCTTCGGCCCAGCCAGATTTTGGCGCAAATCATGCCCGATCTCAATATTGGCACACTCACGGGGCCCACCAATGCAGCGGAAGTGGCGCGGGGTTTGCCCGCGGCGATGGTTTTGGCCGTGGCGCAGCACGACGCCTTTAGTGATCGGGTGCCGGCTGCGATGAGCGGGCCGACCTTACGCATTTATCTTAGCCCTGATCTCGCGGGGGCAGAATATGGCGGCGGACTTAAAAATATTTACGCCATCGCGGCGGGCCTCTGCGATGGATTGAAGCTCGGGGATAATGCCAAGGCGGCCCTGCTGACGCGGGCTTTGGCCGAAATGCTGCGCGTCGGGGTCGCCCTCGGGGCCCAGCCAGAAACCTTTTATGGGCTGAGTGGTTTTGGCGATTTGGTGGCGACTAGTCATGGGGCCTGGAGTCGCAACCGTGAGTTTGGTGAACACATCGGTGCCGGTAAAATCATCACCGCTTTACTCGCCCGCCGGAAGACGATCGTGGAAGGCCATCGCACCACCGAGGCCCTTTACGGTTTGTGCCAAGAACGAAAGATTGCCGCTCCCATTCTAGGGGAAATTTACGCAATTTTGTATCAAAATAAGCTACCGGCCGATGCGCTCCATGCGCTGATGACTCGCGAATTGAAGCGCGAAGCTTAAGGCGATTGGGCTGCGGAAGCGTTGGCGGCAATTCGGTGCAGCGGGGGAAGGGCGTTGACCTTCGTCCAGCCGCTCCGCCAACTCTGGCGGTATGGAATTACCTGATGACGAACAATTATTTTTGCGCGATCTGGTCAAAGCCTCTCGCCAAAAAATCCATGCCGTAAAGTGGGTGGATCGCGATGGCACCGATCGCCAAACCACACTGACGCAAAATGAGGCGGTGCGGCTCAACATCATCGCGGCGCGCCTTAAGATTTCTAATAAAGAGCTGCTGCGTCAAGCCGCGCATATCCCCGTCCCCAAGCTGCCGCCTAAGCCCCCCGCGGCTGAATCTGGACCGCCGGCCTAGTTTTTGCCGACGATCGGAGCGTTCAAAATGCGGTCTTTTCCCGTTACCGGGTTTCCGCTAGCTTGACGCCATGACCCTACCGCAAGCCCACCTTGAAAACGTTCGGCAGTCAGCGGC
>Ga0049085_10000208_pt1 | contig 25137 bp, 21 predicted proteins | sample GreLakmeSU08MSRF_FD_66721 | JGI IMG/M metagenome (GOLD analysis project Ga0049085, IMG submission 66721) | Freshwater lentic microbial communities from great Laurentian Lakes, MI, USA - Great Lakes metaG SU08MSRF | ecosystem: Environmental > Aquatic > Freshwater > Lake | place: Great Lakes... | reverse complement strand
TTAAAAACCCAATAAATAATTATATAAAATATAAAATATTATAAAAATTAATGTTTATAACACTAAAAAATAAAATCATAAATGTTAAAAAGTTAAAAATATTACTAATTATAAACAATGAATCAACTCCGGCAAACAATTTATAAACATATTTTTGTTAATAATTTAATCTGAAGAGGATTCAATCTTCTTTCTAATATAATCAACCTCAGCTCTTAGTTTTGAGTTTAATTTAATTTGATCCTCAACGGTCTGAAGTGCATGGATAACTGTGCTGTGATCTCTTCCACCAAAATGAAGTCCGATTGTTTTTAAAGAACAACTAGTTAATTCTTTTGAAATAAACATTGCAACCATACGAGCGCTTGCAATTTCTTGCTTTCTATTTTTTGCGCGAAACATATCAATCGGAATATTATAATACTCAGAAACAACCTTCTGTATTTTTTCAATTGAAACAGGTGTTCTTGTATCGGTTACAACAGAACGCAAAACCTCTCTGGCAAGAGAAATATTAATATCCTTATTTTCAAGAGAAGATTTTGCAATTAAACTAATATAGCACCCCTCTAATTCGCGAATATTCGAAGTTACATTTGCTGCCATAAAATTAATAACTTCCTGTGGGAGATCAACTTTATCGTCTTCACATTTTTTTTGTAAAATCGCAATTCGTGTTTCTAAATCAGGAGCTTGAATGTCGGCCGTTAAACCCCATTGAAACCGAGAAATTAATCTTTCATCGAGCCCCTTTAAGTTTTTTGGTGGCTTATCTGAAGACAAAACAATTTGTTTTCCGAGTTGGTGTAAAGAATTAAAGGTGTGAAAAAAACTATCTTGTGTTTTTTCTTTTCCAGATAAAAACTGAATATCATCCACAATTAAAATATCCATACTTCTATAATAACTTGAGAACGCTTTAATTGTATCGGTTTGAATCGCGTCGACAAACTCTATTGTAAATCTTTCGCTTGAAATATACATTACACGTTTTGCCATTCCGGAAGATAGTGCGTGATTTCCGATTGCCTGTATAAGATGTGTTTTGCCAAGTCCTGTTCCACCGTAAACAACAAAAGGATTAAAAGAAGTTTTTCCCGGATTGTTTGCAACCGCTAACGCAGCTGCGCGAGCAAGTTGATTACTTTCCCCCATTATAAAATTACTAAATGTGTATCGAGGATTAAGAGTGGTTTCAACTGGAGTAAGTTGCTCTTTAATTGACACCTTAAAACTATTTGTGGACGTTTTAGTTTCTTCTCGTATTACCGAAGTTTCGTGTTTTAAATCTTCATCATTTGAACGAATAACCTGATAAACCAAGCGCGAGTTTATACCAAGAACATCAGTTAGTGATTTAGCAATTACTGTGGAATAATGCTCTTCCACCCATTCGTAAAAAAATTGGCTCGGAACCCCAATTGTCAACTTATTATCCGCAAGCTCAAGCGGGATCATTGGTTCAAACCAAGTTTTGTAGGTTTGAGAAGGTACAAGCTTCATTATAATTAATGAACACTTATCCCAAATTGTTTTTACGTCAGTCTCAATATTTGTTTGCATAGATATCTACCTTTTATCAACATTGTATAAAGAAAAAATTTGTTTGCCATTAAAAAGATCTTAAAACACACATCTAAATTATTAACAGAAGAAAACAGCGTTAAGTTGTTAGTTTTCAATAGAATAAAAAGCTAATTAACCAGTTATCAACAGAGGTCTTGTGTTATTAAAAAAGCTTAAAATACTAAAAAACAGAGATTAAATAAAGAACAAAAGTTATCCACAAATTAACAACCATACAAAAACTAACTCTGTATTTTAATAATAGGAGGACTTTTTAACGTTGTCAAGAAAAAAATAAAATGAGTTTCTATAACAAAAACAAAGCAATTGATAATAAGATACAATTTGTGCATATTTCGAAGTTTTCGTTCACAAATATCATAAAAATCAGGAAAATCAATGAAAAGAACTTATCAACCACACAATAGAAAAAGAAAAAACAAGCATGGCTTTAGAAAGCGCATGTCAACAAAAGCAGGAAAAAAAATTATCTCAAGCCGACGAGCTAAGGGAAGAAAAAGACTTGCGGTAAAATAAAAACTGCCACGAAACAATCACGACTTTTAGATGAAGTTTTTTCAAAAGGGAAGAACATTAAAGAAAAAAATATTTCTTTTTACACAATTCAAAAAAAAGAATTAGTTTTCAGTAAGTATGGCCTTATTATAATTGTTCCCAAAAAAAGAATCCCACGCGCTGTAGATAGAAACTATGTTAAGAGAGTATTTAAGAGTGAGTATCAGAGTTGTAAAATTATTAAAAATAAACTTATTAGTGTTTTTATTTACAACGGAACCCCAATTAAAAAAATCACAAAAAAAAATAAACTTGACATTCTTAAAGAAACAAAAAATCTTTTAAAGACCGCGCTGGCTACAAATGAGTAAAATTATAATATTTTTCATAAAAGTTTACCAAAAAACTATTTCAAAAATATTACCAAACAACACCTGCCGGTTTCACCCAACATGTTCGCAGTATGCAGTTGAAGCTTATGAAGAATTTGGTTTCGTAAAAGGAACGTGGCTTACACTTGTTCGGCTTAGTAAGTGCCACCCACTTCACAAAGGTGGATTTGACCCAATAATAAAAAATAAATAATTATGGATAGAACTCAAACGCTTGGATTTATTTTAATAATAACAATTCTCTTTGCGTGGATGTGGATGACAGCACCACAACCGCAAAAAACGACAGCTCAGCAAAGCACAAAGACAGAAAATTCTCAAGTATCAGAAAAGTTAACTGTGTCTAAAGCCCATGTAACCCCACAAACAAGCACTCTTTTTACACAAAACGCAATTGGTAAACAGCGGTCTATAATTATTGAAACAGATAATTATAAAGTAGAAATATCAAACCACTCAGGAACATTTAAAAGTTTTGAGCTAAAAAAATTCAAAACATGGGGAAAGAAAAATAATGTTCAACTCATAAACGATACACTTGGTGGAGATTTCGATCTTCGCTTTATGGCGAAAGATGGAAAAGAAGTTTCTACTAAAGATCTTTATTTTGTTTTTAATAGAGATGTAGAAAAACATTATTCTCTTAGAGGAGATGAAAAAAAAATAGTTGAACTTTCTCTTCAAACCGAAACAGGAAAAATTACAAAGTCGTTAATTTTTAGAAATAGTAAATACACAATCGATGTAAATATTTCAATTGAAAATCCAAATACATTTATTTCAAACTACGAGTATCAATTAGAGTGGAGCAACGGATTACGATACACAGAACTAAACTCTATTGCCGAATCACAATCAACAGCAGCGCACGCATTTACAGGAGGCGAACTCGTAACGGTTGACGCTGAAGCGCAAGGTGAATCAAAAAATATTAACCCATCCGGAAAAACTAATTGGGTTGCAACACACAATAAATATTTTGCGGTTTCAATTATTTCCAAAGACAACAACACAAACGGTTGTTATATATCTGGCGACCATCAAGCAGCAAAAGATTTCGGAAGTGTAGAAAAATATTCAATTGCACTAAAGTTACCAATCTCGAGCAGCATTTCAACGATATCAAAAAACACTTTATACGTTGGACCGATGGATATTTCCGAACTTAAAAAAGCAGAAGAAAATCTTGGAGAAATTGTTAATCTTGGATGGAGTTGGATTCGCCCACTTTCAGAATATATTTTTATTCCTCTTTTTAACATCTTGCAATTTCTATCATCAAACTTTGGAATAGTTATTATCATATTTACAATAATAATAAAAGTTGCACTCTTCCCACTTACTCGCAGCAGTTTGAAGTCGATGAAAAAAATGAAAGCACTTCAACCAATTTTGAGCGAGCTAAAAGAAAAATATAAATCAGACCCAAGCCAACTTAACGTACAAACAATGAAGGTTTACCGCGAGTATGGTGTTAATCCGGCAGGAGGCTGTTTGCCGTTATTATTACAAATGCCAATACTTTACGGTTTGTATGCGCTATTTAATAATTCAATTGAACTTCGCCAGTCATCTTTTTTCTGGTGGATAAACGATTTATCGGTTCCCGATATTATTGTTTCACTTCCCTTTCGAATTCCACTACTTGGCTTAGAGCAAATAAGTGGATTAGCTTTGATGATGGCTATCGCAATGTTTGTTCAACAAAGAATGACAATTCAAGACCCACAACAAAAAGCAATGGTGTACATTATGCCACCAATGATGTTTTTACTCTTTAATTTTTTCCCAGCAGGATTAAACCTGTATTATTTAGTTTACAATCTTTTATCTTTGGGTGAACAAGTATATTATACAAAACTAACAAAACCAATTGAACTTCAAAAAGTTGAAAGAAAGAAAAAAGCACCATCATTTTTTGAAAAACTAATGCAGCGCGCTCAAGAACAATCCGACAAACAAAGAAAGAAAAAATAAAAATTAATTTTCGTTTCGTTGTTTAGTTAAACTTTTTTCAGACCACTCGCCAACCCAACCACCAACGAGCGCCATTGCAAATGCGAAACCTAAAGAATAATAATCCCAAGCTTCAAGGGCAAACGAATCCATTCCACCCCTGTCAACCAACCAAAAACCAATAACTAGAAAAAATCCAAGTAAGCCACCAACTCCTGTTTCAATTATAGTTTTACCGGGGGAACGAAATCCAATAAAATAACCTGCACTAAAAAAACCAATTCCTGACGAAATTAAAAAACTCATTTGAAGAGCAAAAACACTTAATCCATTTGTTGCTTTTAATCCGGCAATGGAAGCGTAATAAAGAGTTAAGCTTAAAATAAAAGCAAGCACTGCAGCGGCAACGCTCCACGCCCACTGAAATACAAAAGTTTTTCCTTCCTCTTTTGCACGAACACCACTTTGTAACTGTTCACCAACCCAACCACCAATCATTGAAAGCTGAAACGCAAGAGCTTGAGCTAAAAGAATTTGAATAGCTACAAAGTTAACATTTGAAAATAAATTCAACAATAATAAAGTTATAACTATGGCAAGCGAACCACCAATTGCAGGTTCATAAATTGTATTTCCTGGAGATTTATATGCAATAAAAATTCCGGACAGCATTAAAGAAAACAGGGAAAATAATCCCTGAGGGTTGTCAAACGAGCCAACATGTGCAGCCATTAACCAGATATTTAAAAAAGTAAGAAGTGTTCCTATTACCGCTCCGGTGATTATCCAGTTCCATTCGAGTTTCGACGAAAGATTTTTTGAATTCATTTAGTTCTCCATTTTTTTGAAAATCATTATTAAAAAGTAAAAAAGCAAATATTTATTCTAAGTAAAATCTTTTTTTGTTAGATATCTTATCTCTCCAGGTTTCATATTTTCAATCCAAATATTTCCAATTGCAACCCGAACTATACGTAAAGTTGGCAGTCCAACCGAGGCGGTCATTCTTCTAATTTGTCTATTTTTGCCCTCTTTAAGTTCAATTTTCACCCAACTTGTAGGAATATTTTTTCTAAATCTAATTGCTGGAATTCTTGGCTGTAATATTGGAGGATTGTCTAAATTTGACACGCTCGCCTTTTTTGTTAAACCATCTTTTAGAACAACACCCGAAGACAATAAATTTATTTTTTCAATTGTTAACAAACCCTCAACTTGAACATAATAAGTTCGACCATGATTAAATTTCGGATCCGTTAATTTGTGTTTTAATTTGTTGTCGTTTGTCAGAAGCAATAAACCTTCACTATCTTTGTCAAGCCTACCAACAGGATAAATATTTTTTGACAATGAAACACAATCCGACAATGTTTTGTCAGAAGATTTATCTTTAGAAAACTGAGACAATACACCAAAAGGTTTATACAAAAGAATATATTGGTATGAAATAAGTTTCAACGATAATTTTTTTTCTCAGAAAGACTAATCGCCTTTCTAACAAAACCAGAAGATTTTTTTAATAATATTTGGGCAGAAGTTTTTGTTACACAAGCCACAATCATTACAATTGCAGTTTTAACATGATCACCGGAAAGAGAAAGGTATTTTTCCGCACTCGAGTAATTTACGCCGGTAGTTGCCATAATAATTTTTTTTGCTCTTTCGCGAAGCTTGTTATTTGTTAACTGAAGATCAACCATCATATTCTCGTAAGTTTTTCCCATTCGAATAAAAGCAGTGGTTGTAATCATATTAAGAATTAATTTTTGTGCTGTTCCAGACTTCATTCGAGTTGAGCCCATTAAAACCTCCGGACCAACAACAGCGCAAACCGAAACATCAACAACATTTTTCAAATACTTAAAAGGTTTTTTATTTAAAATACTTCTTGAGTTTGTAGTAATTAATATAGTTTTAGCTCCTCTTTTTTTCGCTTCACGAAGTGCGCCAAAAACATAAGGCGTTCTTAAACTGGCTGCAATTCCACAGACAACATCTTTTTTATCTACCTTCAGTATTTTAATATCCGAACTACCAAGATTTATGTTATCCTCAGAACCCTCCTGCGCTTTAAACATTGCCGCCTTTCCACCAGCTATTAAAGCCCGAACTGTGTGCGAGGACGAACCAAAAGTAGGCGGACATTCTGCTGCGTCAATAACCCCCAACCTTCCGCTTGTTCCAGCGCCAACGTAAATTAATCTACCACCCAACTTAAATGCACGCGAAACTAAGTTGGTAGCTTTTGCAATCTTAGAAATTTCTTTTTTAATTGAATGCGTAATCTGAGAATCTTCTTTATTGATTAGATTAAGAATTTCAGGAACAGACATTCTATCAATATTTGTACTGTGTGAGTTCCTTTTTTCAGTTTGAAGAAAAGACAGTTCAGAGAATAATTTATTCGGTTTATCCATTTTGATTTAAGGTAACTATTATAAACTTTTTATCCTTATTTAAAATTTCAGGAACAGCAGAAAGAGCTAAAATATTTTCCTCAATTATAAGTTTTCGATATCGTTTTTTTGCGTCAGAAATTTCATTTTTAAGGTCCCCACCCTTAAGGGTAATAATTTTTGAATTCTCTGAACTACTTAAAAAAGGGAGAGATTGTTCTATTAGGTCGGTTAACGACATTACGCTTCGCGCAACCACAACATTAAAATTATTTTTATACTCTTTTAACTTAGATACAACTTCGCTTCTTTCCGAAATAGCGTTCACATTAGTTAACCCAAGTGAAGTTATAAAGTTTTTAACAGAGTCAATTTTTTTTCTAATACTGTCTATTAAGGTAAAGTGTGAATTTGGAAAAAAGATAGACAGTGGAATTCCAGGCAAACCACCCCCTGTACCAATATCTAAAATTTTAATATTTTTGTTTTGAGGAATATAGTTCGAGAAACAAAGTGAAAGAAAAATATGATCGAATAAAACATTTGAGTCTGTAGAGCGCGAAATTAAATTTATTTGTTTGTTTCTTTCCAACAACAACTCAGAATACAAAAATATGTTTTTTAGTTTTATGTCCGTTATTGAAATATTCAATAAACTTAAGGTTTGTCTAAATCTTTCAATCGTTTCGTCGGAAATTTGTTTCATGCGAAACTAAGACCTTACAAGATGAATTGAAAGTGTTGCAATATCCGCCGGAGTAACACCCGATATTCTCATGGCTTGTCCAATATTTGAAGGTTTTATTTTCGAAAGTTTTTCTTTTCCTTCCTTGCTTAATGAGCGAATTGATTTATAATCAAAACCTGTTGGAATTAATGATTCCCCATGTTTAGAAATTTTTTCTATCAAAGCTAAATCTCGTTTAATATATCCTTCGTATTTTAAATCAAATTCTACCTGCTGTAAAATCTCATTTGTTAGGTTATAGTTTTTCGGAATTAAATTAACAAAATCGAATATCGAAACATCGTTTCTTTTTAATACAACAGCGAAAGTATTTCCATCAAATTGCCTATCTGCTAACAATGGAAACATTTCAGTTGTTACATTTTTTGAAAATCGCGTTGTTTTGAAATAATTAATAATATCAAAAATTGTCTGATATTTATTTAGCATATCAGAGTGTGTTTTTTCTGATATAAGTCCATATCGACAACCAAACCCCATTAATCGTTTGTCGGCGTTATCTTGACGTAATAATAATCGGTGTTCGGCTCTAGAAGTAAACATTCTATATGGTTCATCTGTAGATTTATTAATTAAGTCATCTATCATAACACCAACATAGGAATCAGGCCGCGTTGTAATAAAAGGATCAAAACTTTTTATTTTAAGTGCTGCATTAATCCCCGCAATTAATCCCTGAGCAGCAGCTTCTTCATAACCCGAAGTTCCATTTATTTGACCGGCAAAATATAGACCTGAAATATTCTTTGTTTCCAAAGTATGGTAAAGTTGGTGCGGTGGAAAATAATCATATTCAACAGCATATCCTGGCCTCAACATTTTTACCTTACTAAGTGCTGGAATAGACCGCAATGCATTATACTGTACTTCCTCAGGAAGGCTTGTTGAGAAACCATTAACATAAACTACATTTGTATTATATCCTTCAGGCTCTAAAAATAATTGGTGTCTTTCCCTATCGCTAAATCTATAGATTTTATCCTCAATAGATGGGCAATATCGTGGACCAACACCCTTTATTTTTCCAGTAAACATTGGAGAGTTATCAAAGCCTGATTCTAAAATTTTATGAGTGTTTGCATTGGTGTATGTTAAATACATTGGTATTAATTTATTTTTTATCTCTTGAGTTCTGTGAGAAAATGGACTAGGGTTAAGATCGCTTTCTTGAATTTCAACCAAATTTAAGTCAACAGAAGAAATGTCTATCCTCGGCGGTGTTCCTGTTTTAAGTCTTCCAACCGTAAAGCCAAAATCACTAAATTTGTTTGAAAAGTTATTGGAGGCAGCTTCACCAAACCTTCCACCAGAATGCCCCCTTAATCCAGTATACATTAAACCATTGAGGAATGTTCCAGCACAGACAATCAATGTTCCACACGAAACCTGAATCTTGTTTGAAAGAACTACACCCCTTAAGGTTGAACCATATATAGCAATGTTGCTAATCTCACCTTCAAATATTGAAAGATTAGGTAATTTTGAAAGGTATTGTTGAGAGAACAGAGAATAAATCTCACGATCATTTTGACTGCGTGGTGACCAAACCGCGGCACCTTTAGACTTATTAAGCATTTTAAAATGTATACCAGTAGAATCTGCAAAGTAGCCCATAAGTCCACCTAGTGCATCAATTTCTTTTACTAAATGACCCTTTGCAGTTCCTCCAATTGCAGGGTTACAAGACATTCTTCCAATTGCATTAAATTTAGAAGTTAGCAATAGAGTTGAACAACCCATAACAGCAGACGCATTACAGGCTTCAATTCCGGCATGTCCCCCACCAACTACAATTACGTCGTAATAAGAATTAAGAGTATTAATTACCATATTATTTTCCAATACAAAAACTACCGAAGATATTATTTAATATATCATCGTTAGTTGTTTCCCCAATAATTTCACCGAGTGAAGTAATTGCGATACGGATATCTATTGCAATAAGTTCGTTTGGTTTATTTTCAATTAGCGAGGTGAGTGAGTTGTTCAAATGAATATTACAATTGTTAAACAATTCTATTTGTCTCTTAGATTGCACAACAATACTTGATTCGGAAAGATCGGTCTTAGACGAAACGGTGTTATATAAAGTGTCGGTTAGCTTATTTATTCCTTCTAGTGTTTTGCAGGACAAACAAATTATGGTATCCGGTAATTCTAATGTTTGATTGGCCAACAAATCAATTTTATTTATGACAACAATATCTGTATTGCCGTTATCAATAGTTGGTAAAGATGAATCACTAGCATCAATCTTATCATAAACATCATACATGTGTATAATTATGTCTGAGGATTTTTTGTGTTTTATTGATCTCGATATGCCCTCTAATTCTAAAACATCATCTGTATCTCTAATACCAGCAGTGTCAACGAAAGTAAAAATAATGCCTTTAATATTGACGCTTTCTTCAATTGTGTCACGAGTTGTTCCATGAATATCACTTACAATAGCTCGACTTTCTTGCAACAACGCATTTAGCAGGCTGGATTTTCCAACATTAGTTTTCCCAGTAATAACAACTTTAACGCCATCGCGATATATTTTACTAGTAGAATAGGAGTTGATTATAGATTCTATGTCCGCTATTATTAATTCAAGTTTAGACCTTATTGTGCTCTGAGAAACTATAGAAATTCCTTCTTCCGAAAAATCCAAGTCGAGCTCAATTAGACTTAACATATTTAAAAGGTCTGAGCGTAATGAAGTAATTTTATTACCGATTTCACCTAAAAGTCCCTGAAGGGCACGTTTTTTAGAAATAGAGTTATTAGCATTAATTAAATCCGAAATAGACTCGGCTTGTGAAAGATCTATTTTACCATTTAAAAAAGCCCTATAAGTAAATTCACCAGGAAGAGCATAACTCGAACCCAAGGATAATAAAATTGAAATTATTTCTTGAGAAACAACGCTTCCACCATGGCAAGATATTTCTACAACATCTTCGCCGGTAAAGGAGGCTGGGTTTTTAAAAACAGAAACTAGAACCTCATCAACAACAACAGATAGATGAATTATCTTACCAAACAAGATAGTGTGTGTTTCGGCTTCGGAAACTTTCTTTTTACTAAAAAATATTGTATCTATAACAGTAAATGCCTTTTTACCACTTAGCCGAATTACCGCCAAGGGCGCACTTCCAGCAGCGGTTGCTAATGCAACAATTGTATCATCTCTATTATATCCGATAGGCATAGACGCAAAATTACGGAAAAATGAGATCAGAAATAATTTTAAAATATAAAAAAATAAATTAGTCAAATAAATTATGCAACAAATAGAAGCATCCATTGTTGCTCTACTTTCAATGGTGTCGTTATTGATTGGAGCATTATTGGGACTTTATGCAAAACCATCTCATAAAGTTAACGCCATCGTAATGGCTTTTGGTGTTGGTGCACTCATTCAAGCATTATCACTCGAACTCGCTTTTGAGGGAGCTGAAAGACTTTTACACAAAGCACATCTATCACCATTAAATTCATGGCTGTGGGTTGCTGGTGGATTTTTTCTAGGTGGGTTAATATATAATTTTGGAAATGCCTTTGTGGAAAAAAAGGGTGGGGCGTTCAGACATAAATCAACTGCGAAAAAATTTGTAGTTGATGAAAAAAAACAATATTCAGAAAGATTAATTAAACTTCTTTCGCAAAACGAAATTATCAACTCACTTCCACCAGAAGAGATGGAAGAGTTTATCGAACATCTTCACGAAAAAAAATATAGTTCAACCGAAACTATTTTCAACAAAGGAGACAAAGGAGAATCTCTTTACATTATTGAAGAGGGAGAAGTTACAATTCAAAATCCTACAGAAAATAAAATAATTGCAACCCTGAAGAAGGGAAGTATTTTTGGTGAAATGGCGATTGTAGCGGGCGAACCAAGAAACGCAACCGCAATTGTAAAATCCAACACGATACTTTTACAAATGAGTAAAATAAATTTTGATAACATGCTGAATAAATCACATCAGCTAAAAAGTTCTGTTGAAAAATTAATTTCAGAAAGATTAATAAGCAATGTAAAAAGCGCCGTTTCAACGGACTCACAAAAAGAATGGGAAAGTTTAGCATTAACACACATCACCACAATAAGTAATTTTGACAAACGAGCATTAATTGTTCAACACGCAAAAAAAGCAGCACCATTCGCAATATTTTTTGGTGCACTTCTTGATGGAATTCCAGAATCAATTGTTATTGGTGCAGGATTCAAATCCTTTTCTTCGCTTCCAATATCTTTTATTGTGGCAGTATTTCTTGCAAACTTACCGGAAGCAATGTCGAGCGCAATTACAATGAAGGAAGCAAACTTCAGCAATAAAAAAATTTTAGGACTCTGGACATTTTTAGTTTTTGCCGGAGCAATAGCTGCTTATTTCGGAAACGCACTTCTTTCAGATGCATCTCCAATTGTAATTACAACCGCTGAAGCAATTGCTGGTGGTGGAATTCTTGCAATGATTTCTTCCGTTATGATGCCCGAAGCATTCGAACATGGTGGACCATCAGTTGGCATTGCAACAATTGCCGGATTTTTATGCGCATTCTTTTTCTCAATAATGTGAAAAATAAAAATTAGACAAACAATAAAAAGGGCTGTTCCACACGCAGAAGAAATAATTAGCTATCGAATGCCTGCATTTAAATTTCACTGAATGCTAATTTATTTTGCAGCGTTCAAAAACCACTATTCAATTTTTGTTGAACCTGTATTTTTACAATTATTTAAAAAGGAATTAAAAAAATACGAAACCACAAAACCTGCAGTTCACTTTCAGTTCAACAAACCATTACCGATTATACTTATAACAAAAATTGTGAAATATGTCGCGAAACAAAAACTGAAAAAAGCTACCTTAAAAAACAAAAAGGATTCTTAATAATTACCCAGCGTAATTTTTTGGTATAAAAGTATAAACGCAGGATTGTAACTTCCCATATTAAAACATATTTTTGATTTATGAAAATTGTAAAAATCGGAATGGTTCAAAATTGCTGCTCGGACTCAGTTGAAGAAAACTTTTCAAAAGCCGAAAAGGGAATTCGCGAAGCTGCAAAAAAAGGAGCAAACATTGTTTGTTTACAAGAACTATTTTCATCTTTATATTTCTGTGTAAAAGAAGATTATGAGCCGTTTAAACTGGCAGAAAAAATCCCGGGACCAAAAACCGAAATACTACAATCAATCGCAAAAGAACTCGGCGTAGTAATTATTGCATCGTTATTCGAAAAACGCGCAGAAGGGATTTATCACAACACCGCTACTATAATAGATGCAGATGGAGCGTATCTTGGCAAGTACCGCAAAATGCATATTCCCGACGATCCATCTTTTTACGAAAAATTTTATTTTACTCCGGGCGATTTAGGTTACAAAACATTTGAAACAAAATTTGGTAAAATCGGAATTTTAATTTGTTGGGATCAGTGGTATCCAGAAGCGGCGCGATTAACAGCACTTTCTGGGGCAGAAATATTATTTTATCCGACTGCAATTGGTTGGGCGGTTGGTGAAGATAAAAAAGTTTGCGAAAACCAACACAACGCTTGGCAAACAATTCAACGCTCGCACGCAATTGCAAATGGAATTCCTGTAGTATCTGTGAATAGAGTTGGCACAGAAGGGAATATTAATTTCTGGGGAAAAAGTTTTGTTGCGAACACGCTTGGTGAAATAACTTTTGAAGCATCGCACGATAAAGAAGAAGTAAGTGTAGTTGAAATAGATTTAGACCAATCTAACATTACAAGAACTCATTGGCCATTTTTACGAGACAGAAGAATTGATAGCTACAACGACATCACCAAAAGATTTAATGATGTTTGATGCTTCGCCAAAAAAATTAGGATTTATATTTCCAGCGGAGTGGGAAAAACAAAATTCAATTTGGCTTTCGTGGCCGCACAATAGAGATACGTGGCCGGGAAAATTTCAACCAATTCCAAAAAAATTCGCCGAAATAGTTTCAGTTATAACTCGTTATGAACATGTAAATATTAATTACGTAAATGATGAAATGAAAGAAGAAATAACAGAACTTCTTACCGATAAAAATGTTTCTGAAATTTCATACACACTTCATAATATTCCAACAAACGATGCGTGGTGCAGAGATCATGGGCCGACATTTGTAATAAACCCCGAAACAAAAGAGAAGGGGATTATCGATTGGGGATATAACGCGTTGGGAAATAAATATCCACCATTTGATTTAGATGACGAAGTGCCAACAAAAATTGGAAATAAACTTGGATTAAGTATTTTTTATCCCGGAATTATTATGGAGGGGGGCTCAATTGATGTGAATGGTGAAGGTTGTTTATTAACCACAAAATCTTGTTTACTTAATAACAATAGAAACCCGAATTTAAACCAAGCCGAAATTGAAAATTATTTAAAAGAATTTTACGGACAAGAAAAAATTCTTTGGCTTGAAGAAGGAATCGTTGGAGATGATACAGATGGACACATCGACGACATCGCACGATTTGTAAATGCGGATACAATTTTAACCGTTGTTGAAAAAAAACTAGAAGATGAAAATTACCAAATTCTTCAAAATAATTTAACGACACTTAAACATATGACGAACGATAAGGGGCGACGCTTTAATATAATAGAGTTGCCAATGCCCGACAAACTTGAATATAAAGGACAACGGATTCCGGCCAGTTATGCAAATTTTTTAATTCTCAATAACGCAGTAATTGTACCAACATTTAAAGATAAAAATGATACTTTGGCAATTAAAATTATTCAAGAACAATTTCCCGCAAGAAAAGTTATTGGTATTGACTGTGTTGATTTAGCTTGGGGGCTTGGAACATTACACTGTATAAGCCAGCAAGAACCTGCTGTTTCCTGAAATTAAATTTTCTATATTAAGAACTTATTAAAAGGAAAGGATTTAAAGTGCAAAAAATATACATCACACTTTTCACAATATTTATATCAACAGGAATTTTATTCGGACAAAATTCTCAAACCGAAAAAGTTGATACATTAATGATGAAAAAAATACGAGAAGAAGGATTAAAAAATTCAAAAGTAATGGAAACAATGAGTTGGTTAACAGATGTTCATGGTCCACGACTCTCATGGTCTCCGCAATATGAAAAAGCCGGATTGTGGGCAAAAGCTGAATTAGAAAAAACAGGAATGTCGGATGTTCATTTCGAAAATTGGGGACCAAAAGGTAGAGGTTGGACATTAAAAAGTTTTTCAGCAAACATTATAAATGGAAATGCATTTCCACTTATCGCTCATCCAAAAGCATGGAGCACCGGAACAAAGGGAACAGTAAAAGGTGATTTAGTTTATTTTGATGCAAAGACTGAAGCCGATTTGGAAAAATATAAAGGGAAATTAAAAGGAGCAATTCTTTTAATGAGTGAAGCGAGAGAAATTAAAGCTCACTTTACCGCACAAGCAAAAAGACAAAGTGAAGCCGATTTATTAAAATTAGCAAACGCAGATATGCCGGCACCAACAAGACCACGCGGTCAACAACAAGCATCAAGAGCATCCGCACAACAGCAAAGTGACAGCACAACAAGAACAATGCTGCGCGGTTTTGGAATGACAGATTCAGCGGCTACAAGATTTTTACAAACACAAGTACTTAACACAAAAAAAATTGAGTTCATTGCAAAAGAAGGAGTGGTTGCAATTTTTGATGCAGGAAGAAAAGGAGATGGCGGAACAATTTTTGTTCAACAGGCATCAGTTCCACAAACAGCAACATCACCATTCGAACAAAATATAAATGCTTACGACGAAAAAGCGCCACAAATAATTCCACAAGTTACATTGGCGAGCGAGCACTATAATAGATTAATTAGAATGATTGAAAAAGGGGAGAAGCCAAAAGTTGAAATGAATATTAATGTTGAATTTACAGAAGCAGATTCCGGATTTAATGTGATTGCAGAAATTCCCGGAACAGATTTGAAAGATGAAATAGTTATGATCGGCGCACACTTTGATTCTTGGCATGCGGGAACCGGTGCAACAGATAACGCAACAGGTTCAGCGGTTTGCATGGAAGCGATGAGAATTTTAAAAGCAATTGGCGCTCAACCAAGACGAACAATTAGAATTGGACTTTGGGGTGGAGAGGAACAAGGATTAATTGGATCAAGCGCTTACGTTTCAAAACATTTTGGTGGAAGAGAAGGTGCAACAGGAATGTCGGCAATGATGGGTGGCGGAGGAGAGTTAAAATTAAAACCAGATCATGAAAAGTTTTCAGTTTATTTTAACAATGATAATGGAACCGGAAAAGTTCGTGGAATTTATATGCAAGGAAACGAAGCTTCACGATCAGTTTTCAGAGCATGGCTTGCACCTTTTGCTGATTTAGATGCAACAACACTTACATTATCAAATACCGGTGGAACAGATCATTTATCTTTTGATGGTGTTGGACTTCCAGGTTTTCAATTTCTTCAAGATGCAATTGAATATGATCCAAGAACTCATCACTCAAACATGGATGTTTACGACAGAGTGCAAGCAGATGATTTGAAACAGGCCTCAGTTTTAATGGCTGCATTTGCATACAACGCTTCAATGAGAGATGAAAAATTTCCACGCAAACCAAAAACGTATAACAGTAATCCAATGCCTCACTAATAAATAAAATTATGTCAGTAAAAATTACAATTAATAATAATGCTAGTATTCGTATTGAAGGTGAAGTTGAACTTTGTGATATGGAAGGAAAAAAATACGATCTCGCAGGCAGAACAACATTTTCACTTTGCCGTTGCGGATGTAGTAACAACAAACCATTTTGCGATGGTGCACATAAATCATGCGGGTTTTCATCAACAGTTGAAGCACGAGTACTAACACCACTACCACCAAAAATTTAATTTCTTTAATTAAGTAGTTAGTTTGTAACAGGCTAACTACTTTTAAAGTTTAGAATGGAAACTAAAGAACGACTCACATCGCTTGATGCATTGCGCGGTTTTACAATTGCAGGAATGATGTTGGTGAATAATCCGGGGAGTTGGTCAAATATTTATCCGCAATTAAAACATGCCGAATGGCACGGTTGGACTTTTACCGATTGGGTTTTTCCTTTTTTCCTTTTTATTGTTGGCGTTGCAATGGTCTTTTCCTTTTCGAAAGTTACAACAGAAGAAAAAAATAAAGTTTATATAAAAATAATTAAACGCGCTTTGCTAATTTATGCATTCGGATTCTTTTTAAGTGGATTCCCATATTTCAATTTAAGTAAAATTAGAGTTGTTGGCGTTTTGCAAAGAATTTCTTTCTGTTATTTTTTCACTTCAATAATTTATCTCAATACAAAAAGTTATAAATCGAGAGTTGGATGGATTCTATTTTTATTATTTTTTTATTGGGCTGTTATGGAATTTTTCCCAGTTCCGGAAATTGGAGCAGGTTTATATGAAAAAGGAAAAAATTTTTCCAACTGGTTTGATTCAATAACTTTAACGGGACATATGTGGTCGCAAACAAAAACATGGGATCCGGAAGGAATATTTTCAACACTACCTGCAATTGCTACAACCTTGTTTGGTGTCTTAACGGGTGAATTTTTAAGATCGAATAAATCAGATAACGAAAAAACAATTTACCTATTTTTTACGGGAGAGATATTTCTTTTAATTGGTTTAATTTGGGATAATTATTTGCCAATTAATAAAAGTTTGTGGACAAGTTCATATTCGGTTTTTATGGCAGGTTGGGCACTTGTGGTTTTATCCTTTTTATATTTTTTAATTGACGTAAAGGGATACAAAAAATATGCAAAACCACTTGTAATATTTGGACTAAACCCACTTATTGTTTTTGTACTTGCAGGAGTTGTTGCCCGATTAATGGGGTTAATAAAAATCGAAACAGAGCCGGAAAAACTTATTTCACTTCAGCAGTATTTGTATCAAAATTATTTTACACAGGTTGGCTCACCAATAAACGCATCGCTGCTTTGGGCGATATGTTTTATGCTTTTAATGTATTTAATTTCGTGGGGAATGTGGAAGAAAAAAATAATTTTGAAAGTTTAACGTTTTGCAGACTTGCAAATAGCTGGTTTCTCAGCACAAATGTAGATGTTGCGAGCTGAACTTTCTGTAACCAAAAAACTATCTGTGAGGCACGAAACCCCGTGATATGCCGTTATTATTTCAGAATATAAATTTTTCTATCTGACTTACTCACAGCCATTTTTTTCTTTTTTAAGAATTCATACCCCAAGAGCCCATCTAAATTTCCAAACGCTACATTTAAAGTATCAAGATTTGAAAATACTGTTTTCATTTTCTTGAAGTCGATGGTGTTGATTACTAATGAGTTTATTAATACAGTTTCAACTGTTTATTCATGTTTGTCAGCACCCTTAAGCTTGCTGTTATTCTTTATTGTTATATTGTCTTTTAATATTAATTTATGTTTACTGTCGAAAGTATTTGCCCCAGCCCCAGTGTCTAATCCTAACTTTAATTTTTTTCCGGCGATATCTATTTCGATTATTGGTATATGATTATGCAATATGAAAGAAATTTCTTTTTTGATAATATGGTTTTGCTTGTGAAAAGTTCTCCACAGATTTAGCTGTCTATTAGTGTAGTCAATATGGAAGGTAAAATATGAAAGTTGATTATGTCCGATAAGTCCATATAATGGCTCTTTTAATTCGCTTTCAAGATGGGATAAATCAATTACGTCAACCACTTTGTTTTTCATAAAATTTTATCATAGCACATAGCGTATCGGGGCTGGGTAGATATGCGAAGGTTTGTTTCGTTTACTATTTTCAAAATTATTCTAATCAAGTTTTTTTCAAACACATATAAAATATTAACCAGTACCAATTTGCTAATATAATTCTGAAAGCTTAAATACACCCAAGCATTGCTGTAGTTTTGGAACCAATTAACCACAACTACTTATTTTTTACAACACCAACCATTACTCCAAAATTACCGTCAGTCTGCACCCAATTTTTTTCTGGTAAATATGTTCTACTTACAAAACCATCAAAGTACAACGCGTTTTCACACCCCAATTTTTTAAAGTAATTTGCAAAGTCATAAAGATTAATGCCTTTCTTTGACATTGCAAATATTAAATTATTGTTTGGGAGAACACCAACGCCGTTTCTTATTTTTAAATTAGCTGATCCTCGCTTAAAACCACGATGAATGTTTCCATCAATTACGAGCATTGGCCCAGATTGAGTGGCGTATTTAGTATTTCCATTATTAATAAACTTTTCAGTTTTACAAATAGCGGCATTATTTTTATTGTCAACATAGAACACACCATTTGGTTTTAAATAAAAGTTTCCGCTTGCCGTTCTTTTATTTAGTGGTATAATTGTTTTCCCATCTTGAATAAACAAACCAAGTGGTGAATTGTCTTTTTTGTACATCCCCGCATTCATTGCAAAAACTAAGCTTTTGTTTTTTGCCTCAACCCAAATTTTTAAATTATTTAAACTTTTTAATGTTTGATTATTGCCATCCTTCCAATATAATTTTAATTCTTGTTTTTTTAAGTCAACTTGGTAACTAATAAAACGATCTTCGTCCGACTTTGAATTTGTAGAAGCAAAAACTCCAACTGTAAATAAGGATAAAATAAACACAAACTGTGTGAAATATTTTTTATACACTTTCAATTGGCATTCTTCTGTATGGCATTTTTTTAAATTTAATTGTTAAGAAATTATACTTGTTTATTTTTTTATTTCAAAGTTGTTTTATATAAAAACTTATGGCTGCAGGCGTCGCTATTCATTTCAGTAGTTCGCATTGAAGGGTTGAAACGTTTGGAGTAGTGGTAAAAAATATTCTTGAAAGTCCGAAAAACCAAACCGTAAATTGCAGTAGAAAAGTTCTTTAACAGAAAGAAAAACCGGGGTGCTTCTTAAATGTTTTATGTGAGAGGCTGAGAAAACAGCGTTACGGCTTTACTACTAAAGACTAATGCTATGACAATAACTTTTAACTTCATTAGGTTATTTTTTTACCGGAATAAGCCTGCCCATTTGCGGTACATCAATAATTTTATTTGCTTTAATATAATCCATTACAAATGAAGAAAATGGATTTTCAGAATTTGTTTTTTTAAGGTCGCGGAATGTCATATACAAATCACCGCCGTTAGCAACAAAACTGTTTGTAGCAACTTTGTAAACTTTTTCATCATTCGCAGGTTCAGTTCCAACATTTAATTTAACCAATCGTTGCCCAATTGGCTTACTCATATCATGCCAAGCCGTAAGTCCAGATACCTGCATCATTCCTCTTTCTAAGGAAAAACCCCGCTCTAATACTTCTTTAATTTGTTTACCAGTCATTTCCAGCACAGATAACTTATTAATGAAGGGGAGAGCATCTAGCACATTACCATTTGTTACCGTACCAGCAGGAATATCTGCTCTTATACCTCCTGCATTTTGAAAACCGATATCGGCCTTGCCAGCTTCTCTTATAACATCAGCAACAAAACAACCTAAAGAAGATTCTCTTTGATAATCTCTTACCAACCGGGTCTTTAATGTTCCAATCGGCTGTCCGATTTCCGATGCAGATTTCTTTTTATAAGCATTGATTTTTGCTAATACACCAGCATCAGGTTTATATTTATCGCTCCATACTTTTAATAATTCTCCTTTAGAAGAAATTACTTTTCCATCTTTTACCTGCACTTTTATATAACCTAATCTTGTGCCATAGCCATAAGTTTGTACAATCAACGAACCATTAGTTGGTTCTTTGTATGGGATTTCAATGCCTCTGTGTGCATGACCGCCAATAAATATATCTATACCGGGAACTTCTTTGCAAAAACGAATGTCCTCATCAAAATCCCTTTGGACTTCTGGTCTTGCTTCTGCATCGGTCTGTTGTGGTCCTGTTTTTCCCTGATGAGCAAGCACCACAATTATATCAACCTGTGATTTTAATTCTGCTACAATCTTTTTAGTGATGGGAATTGGGTCACGGAATTCCAAATCTGCCGAACCTTCCTGCCATAACACACTAAACGCATCAAGGCCGATAATACCAATCACCCCCAGGCGTATTCCATTTTTTTCAATAATCGTATAAGGTCTTGAATATGCAATATCTGTTCCTTTATAAAAAATATTATCTCCCAATATTGGAAATGGAACCCGGTTCATTTGTTTAGTGAAATTTTTACTGCCATAATCAAATTCGTGGTTACCGATTCCCATCGCATCATATTTCATGCTCATCATCATCTCCATTAATATTTCTCCTTCACTTACATTGGAAAGCATTCCTGTAAACATATCACCTGCATCAAACAAAAAACTATTTTTTTCTCTTGCCCTTACTTGGTTAATCATTGTGGTAAGTTGTGCAGCACCGCCCAATTTGGGCGAACCTTTTAGCCAATAGGCAGGGATGGGGTCAAAGGCACTATGAAAATCGCTGGTATAAAGAATAGTAATTTCTTTTGTACCTACTTGAGCGTTTCCAAGTGTACTCAAAAGCAATAGAAATTGAAATAGCCTTAATTTTTTTGTCATAAAAAGTTTAGTTTATATATTTCTTTATTTAAATGCTATTACTAATGACAGAGTGCTTGTTAAAATAGCAGGCAACGGTTGCGGCTACACACCGGAGCGGGTTTTAGAACTGCGTCCCTATCACCCGACATAAATGTAATAGAAAGCAGCAACAATCGCAACCTTTTGAACCCCGCTTGGGGTGTAGCCGTTGTTGTCGGCTGCCTTTCTTTTCATTGTTTGTCGTGTTGTAGCATTTTCTAATTCCAATATTCTATTACCAAGTAAAATATATTTATGTAAGAAGTTGTTCAAAGAAACCTCCTATTTGTTTTTCTCTATCCACAAAATGAATTTCTAAAATCCAATGTCGCTTGTTTCCGGTTGCATCGGGTAAAAACATATCATTATGATTTTCGGGGTGAACATAAAGTCTATAATTTTTTGGCTCTAATCTTTCGTGAGGAAAATGCCCGATAAGATGTCCACCAAGCTGTCCGCCATATGTCCAGCCGTATTGCTTAGCAAGTTCATTAATGTATAGCCAGAACTCTGCTCCTGTAAGTTTTGTTTGCTTACCAAACCAATTCTTCGCTTCGTACCATGCATCTTCAATATCCTTTTTTAATTTGTGTTTATGTGGATCGTTGCCAATTACAAAAGTTCTTCCATAGTCGGCTTCCCAATCTTCAAAGATGGGTCCGAAATCAAGAAAAATAATTTCGTCTTGTTGCAGTATTAAATCAGGTGGATTTTCATCATAAGGTTGTAAAGTATTAGTTCCTGCTCTTACAATTCTTTTGTGCCAATATTTTTTAACTCCAAAAATTTCAAACGCAAGGTTGTAAATTTCAGTATTGATTTGTTCTTCTGATTTACCTGCAACGATTAAGTTACGGTCTTCAATTGCATTAAATAATTGAAGTGCCTTTGCTTCGGCTTCAATTAATTTTTCTTTGATGGTGTCTGACATTTTAGTTTTTATTTTTTTACGAAGTTATTTTTTTGTCTGTTCATTTCTTACGGGCAGTTCAAAATTAGCACGGTCACAAGGTTGCAGCTAACGGTTTGCAGCTACAAGAAGTTGGCGATTTTCACCACAAATGTTGATGTGGAGAACCAAACTTTGATTAACCACAAATGTGTCTGCGGAGCACTGAACCGCCACTTTTGCCAAACCCATGTTATCGGTTCGGCTTTCTTGTCTGTCCGTTGTGTCGTTTCTTAAACTTGCACATAACTTGTATATACCAGCCATAAAATGGCTACAATCCATGCAATTTGATTGGCTTTGTGCAATGGCTAGGTTTCATTTAATTTTATACCCTTCTATAGAAAACTTACTTGTTTATTTTTTTATTTCAAAGTTGTTTTATATAAAAACTTATGGCTGCAGGCGTCGCTATTCATTTCAGTAGTTCGCATTGAAGGGTTGATACGTTTGGAGTAGTGGTAAAAAATATTCTTGAAAGTCTGTAAACCAAACTGTAAATTGCACTAGAAAAGTTCTTTAACAGAAAGAAAAACTGGGGTGCTTCTTAAATGTTTTATTTGAGAGGCTGAGAAAAAACCCTTGTTGCTAATACGCGACTAAACCTGATCTGGATAATACCAGCGTAGGAAACTAAAAAACCTTACAGCCGTTTTTGGTATTTCCAGAAATGGCTTTTTTATTTTATGAACAGAAATCCCGCCCAACAAAATGGCGGAAAAATTATGAAAAATATTATTTTAACATTTTTATTAATCCAACAATTTCTTGCACAAGAAAAAAAAGATACAACGTTTCAACTTTCACCAGTTTTGGTTACGGCAACAACTGCAATAGAAAGAGAAACGCCGGTTACATTTTCAAATTTGAAAAAAAATGAAATTCAAGAAAGATATTCATTTCAAGATATTCCAGTTTTGTTATCCGAGCTTCCATCGGTTACAATGTATTCCGATGCGGGTTCCGGAATTGGATACAGCTACATGAATCTGCGGGGATTTGATCAAAGAAGAATTTCTGTAATGATAAATGGTATTCCTCAAAACGATCCCGAAGATCACAACGTATATTGGATTGATTTTCCGGATTTACTTTCGAGCACTTCCGAAGTTCAAGTTCAAAGAGGAGCTGGGAGTGCTTTTTATGGTCCTCCAGCAATAGGCGGTTCGGTAAATATTTTAACGAATCCTTTTAAAAATGAAAAACAATTTGGGATTGAATCGGTAATTGGTCTTCAGTCGTTTAAAGATAGTTCAACAAATATTTCTGCAACAACAAAAAAATTTGCGGTTAGTTACAACTCCGGAATTATTGCTGAAAAATATATGTTATATGCGCGAGTTGGCAGATTAAATACAGATGGATACAGAAATAACTCGTGGGTTGAACAGAACTCATATTTTTTAGGAATTTTAAGAATGGATGATTTGCTAATAACAAGATTACATTTTTTTGGTGGACCAATTTCAGATGGATTAGTTTATTTTGGACTTCCAAAATTTGCAAACGATGATGCAAAATTACGCCGACAAAATCTTTCTTATTGGGAAACAAAAGATGATAATTTCACAGTGGTGGTTCCGAGATTAAAAAAAGAAATAGAAAATTTTTCTCAACCACATTATGAAATGATAAACGAGTGGAAAGTTTCTCCAAAGTTTACATTTCACAACACAATGTTTTATTATCCGAGTAATGGCTTTTTTAAATATGATGGCTCTTGGGCAGATTCATCAATGTTGCGAACAGATCGGACTCCGAAAAACACACTTATAAAAGCATCAGTAGAATTACAACAATTTGGTGTGATGCCGAGAATTGACTTCGAACAAGAATTGAGCAAACTAACTTTTGGTTTTGAATTTAATTTACATCGTTCAACACATTTTGCTACAATAGACGAAGCTGATGGAATTTCAAATAATTATATTGGCAATCACAGGTTTTACGAATACAACGGAGATAAAAATACTGTTTCTATTTTTGCAAATGAATTATATCGCCCAGCAGAAAATATTTCGGTGATGATGAATTTTCAATATGTAATTAAAGAATATAAACTTCATAATGAAAAATATTTTGGGAATGAATTTACGGTGCAATATAAATTTCTAAATCCAAAATTTGGAATAAACTATAATATCAACGAAGAAGAAAACATTTATATTTCAGCGGGATACACATCGCGAGAACCAAGGTTAAGAAATTTATATGCTGCCGAAGATTCTTATTTTGGAGCAACCCCGCAATTTAATTACGATACGCTTTCCAATAAATATGATTACAGCAAACCTTACGCGAAGCCAGAAAAGTTATTCGACATTGAATTGGGGTACGGTTTAAAAAATAAAAAAATGGAAATTCACACAAATTTATATTTGATGGATTTTTATGATGAACTTGTTAAAAGTGGACAAGTTGATATTTTTGGTCAACCAGTTTGGGGAAACGCACAACGCTCAAAGCATTTTGGTCTTGAAATAGAGGGGAGTTATTTAATTACAGAAAAATTTATTTTGGGTGGAAACTTTACAATTTCAGAAAATAAGCTACTTAAACATTCAATTTTTGATGAAAATAGAATTGAGATAAAGTTGGACAATAATCCGATTTCCGGATTTCCGGATAAAATTGCGAATATAAGAGGAACTTATAAAGCAGAGAACTTCTCGATTTCGCTTTCAGCAAAATATAATAGTTCTTTTTATACGGACAATTTTAAGAACGAAGAAAACAAGAATGATTCATATTATGTATTAAACTGCGAAGCAATGTACAGGGCAATAAATATATTTGGCACAACATTAAATCTTCGAGGAGCTGTTTACAATTTGACAAATAAATTTTATACATTTAGCGGAGAAGGAAATGCATTTTATCCGGCAGCAGAAAGAAATTTTATTTTTGGATTTAATATTGTTTATTGATAAATGAAAAATGAGAATCGGAAAGCTCTTGTAATTTGCAATGGCGAAGTTGTTTCGATAAACAAACTTCAACAACTCGCAGACGATTCTGATTTTATAATCTGCGCAGATGGCGG
>Ga0049085_10000207_pt1 | contig 25162 bp, 23 predicted proteins | sample GreLakmeSU08MSRF_FD_66721 | JGI IMG/M metagenome (GOLD analysis project Ga0049085, IMG submission 66721) | Freshwater lentic microbial communities from great Laurentian Lakes, MI, USA - Great Lakes metaG SU08MSRF | ecosystem: Environmental > Aquatic > Freshwater > Lake | place: Great Lakes... | reverse complement strand
CTTTCATCCCAAATCGACCGCAAATCACCCCGTAATTGTCATGGAAAATTAAATCATCCAAGCCATTAATAGGCCTACTCCCCACACCAGGATCAAGCAAACAAAACTGGACAGTAACGCCAAACCTTTTTACCAAATTTTGAATTGTTTTGATATATGACTTGGCGATTGGACATTCATTGGAATAGGAAATTACACACAAATACTTGTTAGATTCAAATCTCAAACTGAATTCATCGCAAATCACCAATGAATCATAGTTTGAACTACAGCAAGCTTTTGAGGCATGGACGTGGGCCGATTGAACCTTTGCCATGGTGTCGTTTTTTGCAGAGCCCGCCTGATTATTCGCATCGGAACATCCACAAAACGATATAAAAAAAAACACAAAACCGAAAAAAATCTTCATAAAATTTGGCTTCATCTGTTTATTTCGATTAATTAATCATACCCTTGTTCTCGCATATTCCCACAGCACCATACCGCAGGAAATAGCAATATTAAATGAATGCTTGGTCCCCAATTGCGGGATTTCAATCACCCCATCGCAAAGCGCAATCACTTCAGCATCTACCCCGTCGATCTCATTTCCAAAAACAAATGCCACTTCACGTTCCGAAAATTTCATTTCTTGTAGAAACACTGAATTGGATGTTTGCTCTATCGCATAGACCACAAACCCCTGTAACTTAAGGTCCTTCACTGCATCAATGGTGTGTTCTTGATATTGCCAACTCACAGAATTCTCTGCACCGATGGCCGTTTTGGTAATTTCTCGATGTGGCGGTTTGGCGGTAATGCCACAAAGTATCATCTTCTGGCACAAAAACGCATCGCTACTACGCATCATTGAGCCCACGTTATTCATGCTGCGAACGTTATCAAGTACCACTATAAATGGCCACTTTTGTACCGTTTTGAATTCCGAAACGCTCAATCGTTGGAGATTGGCACCCACCAATTTTTTCACAAATACAAAGATACTTATTTTCAATGGGGAAAAAGGGGGCGTAAATGTGGAAATCGGCCTGATAAATGGCTGTAAATTTGGTGTTTATGGCAGGAGGCAATTCGGATAAGGAAACACCGCTCATGAAGCAATATTACACCATCAAGGCGCAATATCCTGGTGCTATTTTGCTATTTCGAGTGGGTGATTTTTACGAAACATTTAGCGAAGATGCGCGCATCGCCTCAAAAGTGCTTGGCATTGTCCTTACCAAACGTTCTAACGGGGCGGCATCCGACCAGGATTTGGCGGGCTTCCCATACCATTCCTTGGATAATTACCTTCCCCGACTGGTAAAAGCGGGTTATCGGGTTGCAATTTGCGACCAATTGGAAGACCCAAAAAAGACCAAAACCATTGTAAAGCGCGGTGTTACTGAATTGGTTACGCCGGGAGTGAGCTACAACGACAAAGTGCTTGAAATCAAGCAGAGCAACTACTTGGTATCGGTGCTAGAGCAGAATATGCAGTGGGCGGCCTCCTTTCTCGATATTTCAACCGGTGAATTCTTGGTTTGTGAAGGCTCATTGATCACAGTAAAAAAGATGATCGATGCGTTTAAACCATCAGAATGGATTCTTCCCAAGCAACAACAACAGACCATTTTCGAAATCCTTGGTACACCCGCCTCTTTTCAAACCATCGAGTCATGGGTCTATGAATCAAGCAACGCCAACGAATCGCTCTGCAGACAATTTAAAACGCAGAATCTCAAAGGATTTGGCATCTCTGAAATGCCTTTGGCCATTGGATCTGCAGCCGCAATTCTGCAATACCTTCAATTCACCCACCACACCCATATCGACCATATCAATCGCATTTCCCGCATTGACGAAGGGGATTCAGTTTGGATTGATGGATTCACCGCACGAAATCTCGAATTAACACGTCCCATTTATCAAGGGGGTACCGCCGTGATAGATGTGATTGATAAAACATGCACCGCCATGGGGGCCAGAATGCTGAGAAACTGGCTGGTATTCCCATTACTCGATCGCAAAGCCATCGAACACCGCCACCAAAGGGTTGAAGTTTTCATCAATAACCCCTCTGAAACATCGGTTTTTCGCGATACGATGAAACAAATTGGCGACCTACAACGCTTGGTATCTAAAGTTGCCTTAAGAAAAATTGGTCCGCGCGAATGTCTCACACTGGGCTACGGCCTCGATAATTTGGCAGATTGTAAAGTCCTTTTTGAAAATAGTTCAGATCCCCAATTACAAGCATTGGCCAGCAAAATAGACCCACTGCCAAAACTACAGACTATCATCTCAGACAGAATGCTAGCCGATGCGCCTGCGTTAGCCGCAAAAGGGGGGATATTCAAATCGCATGTACATCCTGACTTGCAAGAACTCCGCGACCTAACTATATCGGGCAAAGACAAACTCATCGAAATTCAACAGGCTGAAATTCAGCGAAGTGGTATCACATCATTAAAAATTGGCTTTAACAACGTATTTGGATACTACCTAGAGGTTACCAACTCCCACAAAGACAAAGCGCCCGAAGATTGGATCAGAAAACAAACGCTTACCAACGCCGAGCGCTACATTACGCCAGAACTCAAAATCTATGAAGAGAAAATCCTCAATGCGGAAGACCTTATTCTTGCGTTAGAAGCAGAGCTATGGGAAAAGCTGTTGACTGATATGAGCGAATTCGTTCCGCTACTTCAGCAACAAGCCACTATTTTGGCAGAATTGGACGTCCTTGTAGGATTCGCACAATTGGCAATGGACTACAACTACTGCAAACCCACACTGAATGATGGATACGATTTATTGTTGAAAGACTGTCGACATCCCGTTATCGAAGTCCAACTACCCGCGGGTGAATCATATATTCCAAACACCATCCAACTAAATAAGGACGAACAGCGCATCGTAATTCTAACCGGGCCCAATATGAGCGGTAAAAGCGCCGTATTACGTCAGACCGCATTGGCTGTAATACTCGCCCAAATCGGATGCTACGTACCTTGCAGCGAGGCTCACATTGGCATTACTGATAAGATTTACACCCGCGTAGGTGCATCAGACAATATTTCCGTGGGTGAAAGTACGTTTATGGTAGAAATGTCGGAAACCGCCTCCATTCTTAACAATTTGAGCGATCGCAGTTTGGTATTACTGGATGAAATTGGACGTGGCACAAGTACCTATGATGGCGTATCATTGGCTTGGAGCATTGCTGAGTACCTATACACCCACCCTTCGGCACCCAAAACGCTGTTTGCAACCCACTATCATGAACTCAATGAGTTAGAGAGTAAATGCCCAGGAATCGTCAATTTTCACATTTCGATCAAGGAACAAGGGGCACAAATTGTCTTTTTGCGCAAGCTAACCCTCGGTGGCAGCGAACATAGCTTCGGTATACACGTCGCCCAACTTGCAGGGATACCCAATGCTGTCCTAATCAGAGCCACAGAGATATTGAATAAACTCGAAGAAGATCGATCCAACTTATCGCCACAAAAAACACTGAAAAACACAAGTACTAAACCTGTTTATCAGATGAACATGTTTCAAACCGAGGATCCCAAACTAATCCAAGTCAAGAAACTGCTAGCGAGCATCGATATAAATACGCTTACACCCATAGAAGCCTTGCTAAAACTGCAAGCCGTTCAGGGAATTCTCAACGAGAAAATTAATTAAAAACTATAGTTACAGCCCAGCGCCGGGAGTATTGGCAACTGATCTACGCGCTTTCCTTTGATACGGTCGTAATAGAAAATGTTACTTCTATTATACACGTTGGTTACACTCAATAGCAAGTTAAACTCACTGCCTTCACGGAAAACCCACTTCCTTTTTACCGAGAAATCCAAACGGTGATAATAAGGCAATCGTCCGCGATTGATTTGGGCATAAACAATCCCCAGCTGACCATTGGAAGCGGTATAATCAGTGCCTATCCCTTGCTGGAAATTGTATTTTTCATAATAACCCTGGGTCTGCGTAAATGGAAATCCGGAACCAAAGTTCCATCGCAAAGAAACCTCAGAGGGGTGCTTTTTATCAAATTCGTAGTTCAAGAGAATATTGGCATTATGCCTGCGATCAAAATTGGGTTGATATCGCGAGATACCGTCAAATCGATTTACGTAGGTCAAAGAGTAAACCGCCCACAAATACCAATGTTTATCTGAGTATTTGTATGAAACATCACCGCCATAGGCATTTCCATTTTCAATGATAAAATCCTGTCTCAATCTTTGGGGCTTATCCAAATTAAACTCATCATCAGAAAACAACTTATCCCTGTTGATGTTGGTGATTTGATCAAATATTTTCACAAAGGATTCAATGTTTACCGTCTGCTTTTTATTGATGCGATAGTCAAATCCAGCAACTGCATGTCTAGCCTTTTGTAAACGGGTGGTTAAAGGCTTGCCATTGAAAGAATCGGGCAAGTTATCCGGGCCCGACAAGAAACCATAGAACAAATTCACTACATCGCGATCGCTCATGGCCGACATCAAGTTCTGCGAGTACATTCCTACGGCAAATTTGATCCCTATAGATTTCCAAGGCATGTATCGCAACTGGAATCTAGGCTCAAGACTCCCATTACCCAAGGATGCATAATATTGATTCCTCAATCCAATGTTACAAATCAATCTCTTCCGCACTACGCGATAGTTACCAAAAGTGTTTATCTCAGTAGTACTCTCTAACTGATTGATTTTTCGATCGTTGGAATTATACAACTGGAAATTGGTTTGGAATCCATTCAACTCGATACCCCACTTAAAATCATCGCGTTTAAAGTTATAAGAGAAATTCATTCCTAAGTTAAAACCCCCTATTGAACTGCTTCTTGGTTTGGCATCTTGCTCTTTCTGTTCGATACTGTACTGACTCCACAAAAAGTATCCATCAACCCTGGTTTTGGCCTGCTCTGGAACCACCAAAAACTTACCACCCAACCCTGTTGAGGTCCAACCGTAACGCGTAGAACCAGGAAAAGCCACATTGTCTGAGAATCTAAACCCATACAATTTGGTATACCCTCCATTGGCCGAGTTGAAGCTCATTTTTACAAATAGATCCCCAAAATTGTAAGGCAACTTGTCTGGATTTGCATAATTGTAGAGCAAACGCGACGATTCACGCAAGAATGAATTCTTATATGATATCGCGATGGAACTGTTATTTTTCCCTTGTTGATACTTGCGTAACGGCGACTCCAATAGTAATTTCGATGTAAACGTGGTCAAACCCACTTTCCCTGCCATTCGCTTTCGGTTTCCATCGCGGGTTTTAATATCTACCACCGCCGAAATCCTACCCCCGTATTCTGCACCAAAACCGGCACTATACACATCCGCAGTTTGAATCAAATCAGTCTCAAACACGGAGAACAGGCCAATCGAGTGGAATGGATTATAAATGGTAAGGCCATCCATCATCACCTTGTTCATGATTGGCGATCCTCCTCGAATATAGAGTTGCCCCCCTTGGTCGCCACTGAAAACCACACCCGGTAAAATCTGCAAGTATTGCAAGATATCTGGCTCCGCACCTACCGCCGGCATTTTATAAATAGCACGTGCTTCGATGTTTGTTACTCCTACTTGGGCATCCCTAGCCTTACCTTTCACAGAAATTTCTACGGCCTGTATCGTGGAAATGTGTTGCAAGTAAAAATCTTTCTTCGTGTTTAAACCTATTAACACCTTTACCTTTTCATAGAGTGTATCAAATCCCGGATGGGAAACCCTCACCCAATAATCGCCAGGCGTTAAACCCGTTAACGCATAATAGCCGTCATTGTCTGAAAGTATTGAACGAACCACAGTTCCATCCGATTTGTCCTTTACAGCTGTAACAACTGCCGCTACAGAACGATCGCCGTTGTCGCCGTCGTATACAAACCCCCGAATATCACTTTTGGTTGATTGCGCCTGACCAACAATTGGTGCTAAGGCCAAAACACAAATTAAAATACGCCACATGAATTCTTCAAAAATACATCGAAAAATATTAAGTCGCATTTTTTTCATCGATAAGCAAACATTGAGAACTATTTTTGCCTTCTACATGGTTTACCGTTTTAAAGTTTGGTTCGACGACATGGACGATATCGTTCGATGGATTGAAATTAAGCCTTCGCATACATTCATGGATTTCAATAACATCATACAAGAAGCAATTGGCTTTGACAACAAGGAAGCAGCCAGTTTTTTTGTAAGCGATGATCGATGGCGTAAAATTTCTGAAATCAAAAAGGAAAAGCCCGCACGCAGCGAGGGCGACCTAACGGGCAATCTTGATGCTCCATTGATGGCCAATATCAAAATTCGCACTTGTGTAAACGACCCCCACCAACACTTTATTTATATTTTTGATTACAACGTCCAATGGACTTTGACGTGCGAGTTAATTAGCATCGAAGCCAGTACCGACAAACAAATATATCCATGGATTTATCGTACCGAAGGGAAACCCCCTAGACAATACAACGATAGCAAGTTTAAGATGTTGGATAACAACGAATTCGATGCGCTTGCTGAAAAGATTTTAGCAGCAAAAGGAATCAAAAGTTTACTGGTTGAGCACGAAGAGGAGTTAATTGCAGCATTGGACGATGAGGATTTGAATGATGATTTAGACGATGAGGAAGGAGACGATGCGGAAGGAGACGATGAGGATCATGATGAATTTGGCTTCAATGATCTCAGCAATGGCATCGATGCAGATGATTTAAAATAATTCAAATTGAGAGACAAACCCACCCTTATTGTTGTGGGAGGCCCCACCTCTTCTGGAAAAACCGCAGTTGCGATTGAATTGGCGTTGAAACTCAACACTGAGATTATCAACGTAGACAGTAGGCAAGTTTATAAGGAATTAAATATTGGCGTTGCCAAACCTAGCGCGGAAGAATTGTTGCAAGTAACTCACCACGGTGTCTCAACAATTGGAATTCACGAGCATTACAACGCCGGAATGCACGCCATACAATTCGAAACAACCGTTCAAAATCTCCTATCAGAAAAAGGTTCGGCCCTACTATGCGGCGGCACAGGTTTATACATTGAAGCATTGATCAATGGGTTGGATGATATGCCAGAGATCGATCCCGATTTGCGCTCTGAAATATTGGATGAATTTGTGGCGCATGGTTTAGACAGATTGGTTCAAATATTACTCCAACTAGATCCAAATGCATCCACTTTGGTGGCGCTAGATAATCCACAAAGAGTGATGCGAGCAATAGAATTGTGCATACAGACACAAAAATCCATATCAGAAATATATTCACAAAAGCCAACACCTAGATTTTCTGAAGCCACCATTATTTACTTGGGCATCCAGTATGAACGGGAGAAATTGTATCAACGAATCAATCAGCGCGTAGACAGGATGATTGCAGATGGATTGATAGCAGAAGTAGAATCTTTACTGCCACACCAATCACTCAAATCCTTACAAACTGTGGGATATAGTGAATTATTTAGGTATTTCGCGGGAGAAATTGGCAAAACGGAGGCAATCGATTCAATTAAACAGCACACGCGGAATTATGCGAAACGACAAATTACCTATTTCACCAATCGATTTCCAACAAGATGGATTGCCTCTGCCGAATGGCCCAAATATCTTCGTAATTTTGAAGTCTAATTTTAACAACCTTTATGTTTAGTCAAGAAATCCTCATCAGCTTGGTAGCCCTTACCCTATTGGAAATCGTTTTGGGTATCGACAATATTATTTTTATTAGTATTTTGGCGAATAAAGCGCCTAGAGGCAAAGAAAAGCAGGCTCGGCAATACGGGCTTATTTTGGGTATGGTTGTGCGGGTTATTATGTTGCTAGGCATCACTTGGATTCAAAAACAAGAGCATCCATTGTTTACAATCATGGATCATCCCCTTTCAGGGAAAGACGTCCTTTTAATCTTGGGTGGGTTATTCCTATTGTACCAAAGTGTCCATGAAATTCATATGAAAATGAAAGGTCTAGAAGAAGAAATCAAAGAAAGAACAGACGCCAAAGGATGGACTGCCATATTAGTTCAAATGGTCTTAATCAACGTGGTTTTCAGCTTAGATTCTGTAATTACTGCTGTAGGTATGGCAAACGATGTATGGGTGATGATTGTCTCTGTAATTATTTCAATGTTGGTTATGTTATGGGCCAGCGAACCCATCGCAAATTTCGTAAATCACAATCCAAGCATTAAAATCCTGGCATTGTCATTTCTTGTACTGATCGGAGTAAGTTTGTTGGGTGAAGGATTAGGCCAACACATTAATAAAGGATATATCTATTTCGCGATGGCTTTTTCATTTACCATAGAACTCATCAATTTGAGATTGGATAAACAGAAATAACTTATCCCTAGCGGAATTCATACATTGGATCGATGGGCGCACCCGGCTCAACATCAATCACCGTTTTCAATAATCCGGTTTCCATCTCATAAATCCAACCATGAACATGGGGCCTCTTATGTTGCTTCCAAGCTTTCTGCACGATGCTGGTTTTCACAACATTTCCTACCTGTTCGATGAGGTTCATCTCAACCAATTTATTGACTTTATCGTCGATATTCGTTTCTGCCTCTACCTCATCCTTGTGAAGGCGATAAACATCTTTCAAATTCCGCAACCACTTGTTTAGTAGGCCATAATCAGTATTGGTTAGCGATGCTTTTACTCCGCCACAACCGGTATGTCCGCAAACGATAATATGCTTTACTTCCAAAAATTCTACAGCATATTGTAAAACGCTTAATAGATTAAAATCCGTATGAACTACCATGTTCGCAACATTTCGGTGCACAAATAATTCCCCGGGCTCTGCACCAATAATCTCATTGGCGGGAACTCTTGAATCCGAACAACCAATCCATAAATACTCCGGCCTTTGATCTTTTGCAAGGTTTTCAAAATAACTAGCATCTTCCGACAACTTTTCAGCCGCCCATGCCCTATTGCTTAAAAAAAGTTTTATTTGATCTTCCATAGAAATAATATTTTATGCGTTAGGCTTTTGTGGTATTAAATAACCTTGATCCCCTTGAACCAAGTAACTTCTGCTTATGTTCGGGATTTGTGAAGGAATATTCGATATGAATTTGATTCGATTCTGCTCTAATTTGATAATCTTCAATCACATCCAAAATATCTTGGTCTAAAAAATTACAGTGGGTAAAATCCAAAATTACCTTGGAATTCCTTGGAATTCCTTGCAACACAGATTTTAACAATGATTTATTCAAGAAACTCGATTGCTGCTGGAATCTCACCAAATAATTGGAATCTATTTGAACCAATGTTACAGATTGATGAAAATTAGATTTAATGATATAGTAAAACGCCACCACCATCCCCAGAATAATTCCAATAAGTAGGTCGGTAAATAGAATAGCAAGCACAGTTACGATGAAGGGAACAAACGATATACTTCCTTTTTTCCATTCATCTAAAAACAAGGAAGGCTTCGCCAATTTATAACCCATGTAAATTAAAATCGCGGCCAATGCGGCATTGGGAATTAAGGAAATTACACTCGGAATAAACAATACAGCCAACGCCAACCAGATACCATGAAAAACGGCACTCCATTGCGTAGCATTGCCCGCATTGATATTGGCAGAACTGCGCACTACAACCGCGGTTAGGGGCATTCCACCCAAAATCCCACTAACTACATTCCCCAAACCTTGGGCTAACAATTCTCTATTGGGGGGCGAAACACGTTTTAGAGGATCTATTTTATCAGAAGCTTCAATACTTAGTAATGATTCAATAGAAGCAACTAAAGCAATTTTAATGGCCAAAATCCATATCAAAACATTACCGAGAAGTCCAAAACTTGAAATGCTAAGTCCAAAATCAAACTGGGTTGAAGCAAGATTCTTGGGCAATTGAACTAGGTGAGACGACTCGATAGCTTCTTTGGGTAAATATATTAGGCTCAATTGATTCAGACCAACACCAATTAATACTACTAGCAAGGACGATGGAAAAATGCGAGTCCAAGGCAGCTTTTTTACCCTCGGATGATCCCATAAGAACTGAATCGCTAACCCACAAAAACCAATAAATAGAGCCAGTGGCGTTAGGTACTCAAAGGCTATACCAATTTCTGAAAAAGTGGTCTGACCATCCAATTGAAGAAATTCTTCATCACCAAAATCATCCACATCCCAGCCAACCAAGTGCGGAACCTGCTTTAATATCAACAACAATCCAATTGCAGCAAGCATGCCTTTGATTACCGAAACTGGAATATAATCAGCGAGTTTACCCAATTTAATGGCTCCGAGAACCAGTTGGAATAAACCTGCCAACGCAACAACCAAAGCAAAAATCTCCAACAAGGGAACGGACCCGTGATTGGCTATAGAATTTTGAGATATATCGTGTAATACCGACTCAATGATTACAATCAAGCCCGCCGCAGGGCCACTCACCGAAACTTTTGAACCACTCGCTAAACCAATAACCACACCTCCAACCACACCAGCAATCAATCCATTAATAATTGGCAGTCCACAAGCATGAGCAATACCAATACACAAGGGCAATGCCACCAAAAACAAGGCGATGGAAGCCGGAATATCTTTTTGCAAATTTTTCACCGCTGCAAATATAATCAAGGTAGGTATGGCAATCGCTATCTGCCGAACTTCAATTCAAAACAAATCCCCAGTATGGGGAATTTCCATACTATCACAAATTTATTATCCAAAATGCACTCTCGGAATCATAGATATCACCTTCACAAATATCAGCAAGCCAACCCGCTTGATTGCCCAATAGATACTGTAAAAAGAAAATTCTCCTCTCCTGGGGTTTAGTCACAGAAAACGTATCATTTTGCATTCCAATTACGGAATTCCAGGCATCATTAGAAAGTTTTGAGGCCAAGTATCTCGAAATTGCTTCATCTGTTGTTTTGCGATGCACTTTCAAAAATGCTTCCGATTGCTTTTTTGCATCCACTAGCAAATCGCTTTTCCATTGATAGAGGATTTGCAAGTATTCTTGCATCCCCGATTCAATCTTGTCGTTCACAAAATCCAATACACTATTACCGGCCAATCTCTCAACCAACATCGACTTAAGATCCGACACATCTAGAAACAATTCCTGGGGAGTTAAACCCATTTGATTGAGCTTTTTATTTTGCGATGCAGAAACCACAACCCCACCCATCCGGTGAATCAACGCAGGAGTTGGCGTTTTTAAATGAGCAAATGCCTTGCTTGTCTGCAACCAGTAAAAATATTCTGTAGGGCCTGCTACATAAGCCACGGACGGCAATATGGCTTGTTGATACAATGGCCTCAGCAGCACATTGGGCGACAGTCTCTCTGGCTGATTGGCCAAAACGTCCCTCATGGCATTATTATCGAGTTTCACCCCAGAATCAATCAATACAAACTCATTGCCTTCCTTTACAATTCGCTCTCTCCGATGCGCATCAATCCAAAATAAATTGCATTCTCTAACATGAGCCGGTGACGTAATCTTTTGACTTTTCAGTTCCGCAGATTGATCAGAAAAAGCGGTAAACACCGATGAAACAAATAAATCCGCTTCAAATATTTTTATCGCTCTCCGTTTTAATGCTGCAACATTTGGATCTAAAACCAACAACCCAAAATCAGCAAATAATTCAGAAACCCACTTGGCAGTCGCCGTTGAAAGTGTCTGATTTTCAGTTTGATACAATTGCGCCAAATTCTCGATTCTCTCCAGCGCTTCAGGATCTCTTTGAAACTTCTGCTTCATCCAATCCCATAAGCCGCCTAAATCTTGCGTAGGAATGCCCCCAACCCCAGTTTTCCAATCAATATCACAAGTGAATTGATCGCCAAATAAATCCACATGATTGATCTCAGCAACATCGTGATCCTCTGTTGCCATCCAAAACAGGGGAATAAAGTGTTTATCCGAAAATCGATTGTTGAGATCATTGCAGAGAACTATGGCAGAAGCGATTTTATAAACCACATACATCGGGCCTAAGCCAAGATGTATTTGCTGACCCGTTACAACCACAAACGTATTTTCTTGCTTTAGTCGATCTAAATTTTCTCTTTGCGATGCAGATCCGCCCTCGCCCAGCTGAGAATTTAAAATTCCCACCAATTCCTCGCGCTGTTCGACACCAAAATGATGGGCTACATCACTGATAATTGCCTGCCAGTCGCTATGAATCCCCTCGTGAGGATACAAACCCAAAGATTCTTTGCCCCAAGCACTTTTTCTCAGTGTTTCAGAGATATAATCTTTGGGATATGATTGGGTTACAACATTCACGATTTCACAAGTTCACCAAACAAATCGTAGGTAGAAGCATCGGTAATTTTTACATTGGCGAAATCCCCCATACGGACATAATTGTCTTTGGCCGGTACTCGTACTTCGTTGTCCACTTCTGGGCTGTCGTATTCGGTACGACCTACGAATTCATCGCCTTCCAAGCGATCAAACAACACTTTTATGATCTGACCCTTTAGGGATTGATTAAACGCCTCAGAAATGCTCATCTGAGATTCCATAACAGCATCGGAACGGCGTTGTTTTTCATCTTGGGCGATATCATCAGCTAAACTGTAAGCATGGGTATTTTCCTCATGGGAATAGGTAAACACACCCAAACGCTCAAATTTTATTTCCTCAATGGCGTCAATTAGGTCTTTCACATCGGATTCGGTCTCCCCTGGATGCCCAACCAACAGCGTTGTCCTTAAAGCAATCCCTGGAACCCGATCACGAATCGCATTCAATACTTCGTAGGTCCTTCTCTTGGTAATTCCACGTCGCATCAATTTTAGCATGTTGTCCGATATATGCTGAATGGGAATATCCAAATAGTTACAAATGTTACTGCGCTCGGCCATTACCTCCAACACATCCAACGGAAACTGCGATGGATAGGCATAGTGCAAACGCAACCACTCCAACCCTTCCACATCAGAAAGATGCTTCATTAGGTCGGCCAACTTACGATCGCCATAAATATCCAAACCATAGCTGGTAGAATCTTGGGCAATCAGCATCACTTCTTTCACACCATTCTTTACCAACCCTTGTATTTCCTTTTTGATGATCTCTATGGGCCTAGAAACATGCTTTCCACGCATCAACGGGATAGCACAGAACGAACAAGGTCGATCACAGCCTTCTGAAATCTTAGTATAGGCGTAATGTTTAGGGGTGGTTTGCAATCGTTCCCCAACCAACTCATGCTTGTAGTCTGCGCCCACAGTTCTCAACAAATGAGGCATATCCAACGTACCAAACCAAGCATCCACCTCAGGAATTTCAGACTGTAGTTCATCTTTGTAACGATGAGACAAACAACCTGTTACATATAGCTTTTCGATATTGCCTTGTGCTTTTGCATCGGCATAGGCGAGGATGGTATCAATGCTTTCTTGTTTTGCATTTTCTATAAATCCACACGTGTTAATAATCACGATATCCGCATCGTCTTTTGTGCTTTCGTGGGCCACATCAAACTGAGATGCTTTCAGCTGACCCATGAGGACTTCACTATCCACTAGGTTTTTACTACATCCCAGCGTTATGACATTGATTTTGGTTTCTTTATTCGATTTGGTTTTCACGATACAAAAATCGATTTGATAAAATCGTACTTATTAAATAGCTTTAAATCTTCGGCTTTCTCACCCAATCCAATATACTTTACAGGTAAGTTGTAGGCATGACTCACACCAATCAGCACACCTCCTTTGGCCGTTCCATCTAGCTTAGTAACAGCCAACGTATTCACTTGTGTGGCTGCTGAAAATTGTTTGGCTTGTTCAAAGGCATTCTGACCCGTTGTTGCATCAATCACGAGCAATACTTCCTGGGGCGCATCGGGTTTAAATTTCTCAATTACACGACGGATTTTTGATAATTCATTCATCAAACCAACCTTGTTGTGCAAACGACCGGCCGTATCAATAATTACCACATCGGCATTTTCTTCTACGGCTTTTTTAACGGCATCAAACGCCACCGAAGCTGGATCCGTATTCATTCCATGCGAAACAATAGAAACCCCGGCGCGATTCTGCCAAATGGTTAATTGTTCTACCGCCGCTGCACGAAATGTATCGCCCGCGCCGAGCACAACCTTTTTTCCTAACTGCGCATAGTGATGTGCCAACTTTCCAATGGTTGTCGTTTTACCTACGCCATTAACGCCAACAACCAAAACCACATAAGGCTTAGAGGATCCGGAAAGCGACAAATCCGATGCAACAGGACTTTCAATGTCGGGCATCAATTTCGCGATCTCATCTGCCAGCAATTCATGCAACTCGTCCTGGGAAAGATATGCTTCTTTAGAAACCCGCTTCTCCAAATTCTCAATAATTTGTACCGTAGTTTCTACGCCTACATCAGAAGTGAGCAATACTTCTTCCAATTCATCTAAGAAAGCGGCATCAATTTGACGTTTACCGGTGAACAGGCGACCCAATTTCGACAAAAAACCGGTGCGAGTTTTTCCCAATGCCTGCTGTGTTTGCAAAGCCTCGGGGGTTACTTCCTCGGGTTTGGCTTTGTTTTTTGAGAACCAATTAAACATGGACATGGGCTTTGGTGATGTGAAGGTAAAAAAAAAGCCCCATGAAGGGGCTGTAATATCTTAGAAATGACGAATTATTTTGAGAAGAATGCCTTTACCTTATCGGCAGGCAAAATTTCTTCTTTGAAAGAATACGCACCACTTTTGGGTGATTTAACGACTTTAATTGCTTTCACGTACTCGCTACCGACATCTGCTCTTTTAAGCGTTGCTACTACCTTCTTTGCCATTATTTGATCTCCTTATGCATTGTAACTTTGCGCATGTATGGGTTGTATTTCTTCAACTCAATACGCTCAGCTGTGTTTTTCTTATTTTTGGTGGTGATGTAACGGCTCATGCCAGCTACTCCCGATCCTTTTTGCTCTGTGCATTCAAGAATCACTTGAACGCGACTTCCTTTTTTTGCCATGATTAGATCTTTCCTTTCTTAAACAAATTGTTAATGCAAGAAGAAATTCCTTTCTTATCGATGGTTTTGATGGTAGACGCAGCTACTTTCAAAGTAATCCACTCCCCAGTTTCGGGGATATAGAACTTCTTGGTCTGAAGGTTTGGGTAAAAACGACGCTTCGTTTTCTTGTTAGAATGCGAAACATTGTTGCCCTTCAAGGCCTTTTTTCCGGTTAAATCACAAACGCGAGACATAATTTTTGGGGTTGCAAAGATAAGAAAAATGTTTAAATATTCAAAGTGTTGTCATCTTTTATTTGAGAATTATCAGTGCCTTTGGTTCTTAACATCACTTGCCAAGCCACAATTACGATCAGAACACCGGCTTGACGTTCTAAAAGGCTCTCAAACATCATTGACGCAACCAGTGCCACCCAAATCTGTTGATTACTACCCAAGGTATTCCCACCCACGACTGCCAATCCTAGAAACACGAAAATAAAAAATAAAGTAGCACTAACCCAACCCGACTGCAATGCCATTTCCAACCATTGATTATGGACCCCAATCCTATGTCGTTCCGCCAAAGAAACATCCAAACGAGAATATTCCTTCTGCAAACGTTCATCTGTCCAAGCCCCGGCGCCCACAATAGCAGAGTTCGATTCTGAACTGAGCACACTAACGGCCGATTTCCATGCAATCCAACGCTGCCCAAAGCTCTTGTGCGTTACATCACCCCCACTCCAGGTTGTTTTAAAATCAACCCATGTATTTGTAATGCGATTCCGTGCACTCGGCAACGCCAAAAGCCCAACGAGCAACAGGGGCAATAATAATAGAGCTCTACGGTGGAATGATGGCTTATTGTAAATCCATTTACCCATCATGAGTGACCCACCGATATAAAGCAATATCAATCCAGTTCTAGAACCCAAAACATGCATACAGATCACAAGCACCAATCCTGCAGCGATTGCCAAATAATTTTCACGTAAATTCTTTTGAATCAATCCTCTCATGATCAATAAAATCATCAACCCCATCATCGTAGCAAATTCTATATGATATACGCCTGAATACAATGGAATCGGTTTGCTTTCTAGTACCATTTGATCATAAAAATTGCGATGCTGGAAATAATGAATCACACTACTTACGCCCACCCAAATCAAAGGCAGCACCCCCAAAAACCATCCCCCAACAAATATCGTCCGCAACCGCAGCCCACAACCATAAGCCATTGCAACCAATAACAAAGGAAGTTTAATCAAAACCTTGTTTAATGCCATCTGGCCTATCACATTTTCCTTCTCCAAAAAACTTTCCGCAACATCTAATGGCACCCCTGCAGAACCTCCAACACCCACCATCCATGGCCAATAACCGCTCAACAAAATCACACCAATATTCCAACCACAACAAATCGCAACACCCCACCAAAACCATCGAAATGCGCCGGTCTCCTCTACCTTCTCTCCCCATACCCAGAGCTGAAACACGTAAGCAATTAAACCCATCGAAGCCAATGCGGGCGAAAAATGAATACATCCCAATGACACCCATAAGAGCACATCGGTCCTCAACCAAAATTTTACATCCAACGCCTTAATGGGCCACATAACGAATCTGTAATGTAGCGTTCTGCTGTGCAATACCCAAACGATTGGCCACAGACTGACTAATCGCAATTTGCGTATTTCCCTTCTCCGGCAAAGACCCAATTACCGTGCAATACACCATTTTTTTGTTGGATGTATTTACCACCGCAATCACCTCGCCTTTGCGATGATTGTTCATCATCACCCAAGAACGATCCGGCTGAATCCCTTCATATCCAATTTGAGCCGTCACCATTTTTTCATATTCCCTCATCTCCGATTTTACTTTAACCGCTTGCACTTGCTCTGGCATTCCTCCCTGATTGTCCACAGCAACCAAAGTTTTGTCGGTTGGAACCGCAACAATCCCCGACACTCTTTGCGTATTTGGCAATTCCGCTTCCCTAACAATTACTGGTGTAATCGCAGTTTTTACAACTGTGATTGAATCCATTTTTGCCGGCTCAAGTGCCGCAAGCGATTTCCCCGTTTTGGGAATCCATAACTTCTGATTGATCGAAAGTTGCTCTGATGTCAAAAGATTGATCCTCTTGATATCCGCCACCGATACCCCGTATTTCTTTGAAATACTAAACAAACTCTGTCCTTTCTGCACCAAGTGGTCGAACGTATTTTCTGGTGCCATTTGCACATCCATCATAGCCACTGGTTCCACAGGGTTTAAGCGAGGCGCCACAATGGGCTCAGATTTAACCGGCTTTTTTGTCTTCTGCCTCACCTTCAAGCGCATACCCGGCTTCAACATCCCAATATCAGGATTCAACGCCTTCAATTCCTCAATGCTACAATGGTATTTCTTGCCAATGGCATACAGGGTTTCCCCCTTTTTTACTTTGTGCTCAATTTCGATCACCATCTCCGATGGATTGGTCTGACCTAGCGATGGATTGCTGTAAATCAAACCAATTAACGCTATCACAATACCTTTCACTGCAAACTTTTTCCAATGGATCATACATACAATAATAATGTACAGAAATCTGCGATTTAGAAGCGACTATGCACAACGCAGCGGTTGTTTAATAAATCAAACACTCAACCAATCCGAAGGCAAAGGTTGCTGCTCTCCTTTTTCCAAGAAAACGATGCGATGCGCAATGGCCCTAGCCACTTCTAAGTTGTGTGTAATAAAAATATAAGCCAACCCACGATCCCGCTGTAACCCTAGCAATAAATCCAATACTTGCTTCTGAACCAACGGATCTAAAGCAGCCACAGCCTCGTCTAAAATCAACACTTTTGGATCCGATGCCAATGCCCTAGCGATACATAAACGCTGACGTTGTCCACCGCTCATCTCGTGGGGATAAGACTCTGCCAAACGCAGATCAAATCCCACCTCGCGCAACAACGCCATGGATTTTTCTCTGCATCCTGACTTTATATCATTCATAAAAGTGTTATTCTCTTTCGTATAGTCTACATTTTTTTTGCCTTTATTGATCCATTCAACCACCTCTGCAACCGCATCAATGGATTTATCGTTGGGATTTAAAGAAGAATAGGGATCTTGAAACACCATTTGAATTCCCGTTGGCGGACAACGCATCAAAGGCTGAGAATTGAGATGAATTGAACCCTCAGTTGGAGTTTCCAATGCCACCAACACTTTAGCCAATGTACTTTTCCCCGAACCCGATAGGCCAACAATTGCCAATGTTTCCCCGCGATGCAAAACATCGGAAAACCCTCGCAACGCCTTAACTTTCCATCCCTTTTGTTGATACGTTTTCCCCAAATTACGAATTTCCAAAACCGGCAAAAAATCAACCACCGGCTTCACCCAAACACCACTCGGCATCGCCTCAATCAATTCTTTTACATATTGATGCGCATTTGCCCCAAACACCTCATCCCTTCCGCCCTGTGCCAAACAAACGCCTTTCTTAAGCACCGTTACCTTTTCAGCATATTGCTTTACTAGATCCAGCTCATGACTCACCCATAGCAAGGCACTGCCCTGATCCTTGCAAATCCGCTCCAAATTTCGCATCACCTGCTGCCTAGCTACACTATCCAATGCCGTTGTGGGTTCGTCTGCCAATATCAATGGTGGTTCATGCACACATGCCATGGCAATCATTACTCTCTGACGTTGTCCACCACTCAATTGGTGGGGATAAGCACTCAGAATCCGATCCAAAATATCACCCAAGCCCAACTGCATTAACTTCCGCTCCACTTTCCCCTTGGCCAGTTCAATGTCTTTTTCATGAATTAGCGCCGACTCCATCAATTGCTTTCCGCAACGCATCTGTGGATTCAAAGCTGTCATTGGCTCCTGAAATATCATTCCAATTTCTTTGCCGCGGATACCTCGCCAAGCCGTCTCAGATAAACCCATCAATTCGATTCCGTTCAATTCTATGGAACCACTTACACTCAGGGCGGGTGACAGTAAACCCATAACCCCAAACAATGTTAACGACTTACCACTGCCACTCTCCCCAATAATACCGTGAATTTCGCCGGGATTAACGTCCAACGAATCCACGGATAACAAGGAATTCCCATTGATAGAAATCTGTAAATTTCGAATACTCAATAAGGGTCCGTTCACTGTCATCCAAGCAAAGGTAATCACCATTGCTTTCAATTTACAAAAGTGAATATCTATAAAAAAGCAAAGCGGGCCGCATGCGGCCCGCTTTCAATATCTATTTCGGCGAAAAAATTTACGCTACAGCGCCCCTTTAATCAACCGACAGCTTGATAGGAATTTCCCTCCACGATTTCAAGAAAGTACCATTGTTTTGGCCAGGCACCCAACGGGGCGACTTTTTCAAAACACGAATCGCCTCAGTACTAAACTCTGGACAACTTTTTGTTTCTTCGATTGTCTGAACACGAGAAATTCTACCGGCTTCATCCACCACAAAACGCAACATTACAGAACCATTGATTCCTTCATCCTGACAGCGTTGAGGATAAATAAATTCACCTGCCACATAGTCTCTAAATGCTGCTTCCCCACCAGGGAAATTGGCCTTAATCTGAACGTTTGTTGCAATTTTGTCACCATCTCCAGTTGGACCACCCGATTCGTTAAAGTCTGGTGCATCAAATTCATCGATACCTTCCTTTGTATCTTTGCCGGTGGTTTTAATTTCGTCTGGGGGAATAATTACATCTTCAGAGGTAGCATCTGGATTGATTTTAGGAACAACATATTGCTGTGTAGCAACTTGAGGCTCTGGCTCTTCAATCTTTGGCTTCTCCGGCTCTTTCTCTTCCTCCTCTGGCGCCTTTACATCGTCTATATTGGTTACTTTCAATACCGTCCTGTGTTCAACCTCCTTTGGAAAGAAAAAATCATAAATGATGGGTGCTGCAGAAAACAAGCCCGTAATCGATAAAGCAATGATTGTTGCCATCGTTTGGTTCTTGTTAAAACTCTTACGAATCTCATACGCACCATACTCCTTAAATCGATCGGCAAAGACCATTTCATTTCGCGCTGGCGATTGCACTTGGTCCCATTTGTTAATCAAACTTTCAGACATAGCGATTAGGATTTAGTTTTTAGATCAACAAGCTTCTTTTCAAGCGGAGCCATTCCCTCGTCTACAGCAAAATACTTGGCGATCTGGCAAATCATAAATTCGTCCATCACGTCAATCACATTGCGATACGATGCCTTGTCGTCGTTTTTCAACAACACCACCAACCTCGAATCTCTTTGCGCTTGTTTTACTTTGGCATCGATGGCATTGCGCTTGGCAGTATCTTTCTCATCGATCTTGTTCAATTGTTTTTCAAAATCACGCAACTGGGTTAACAGTGTTAAATTGTTCTCAACCAATATTTTGCGCAATCCATTTTTGGTGTAATCGGTTTCTTCTAAAACAGCTTTGTCGTTCAAAGCGCCACGATACCAATACACTTTATCATTCCCGGTTAAAAGTATGGTGATACCATCCTTTACCTCGGGTTGCTTCATATTTTTTAAATCCTTCTCATCCAGTTTCTCTGGAAAAATCATTCTCAACACCTTGGGCTGAGAGAACGTTGAGGTAAGTACGAAGAAGGTTAACAACAAAAACGCCAAATCCACCAAGGGGGTCATATCCACCCGGGTACTCTGTTTTTTGGCTCTTTTTTTGCCACCTTTGCCTCCGCCACCATTCGATTGTATTTCTGCCATGGTTCTACTCTCCTATTTAGTCTTTCGGTTTTGCTTCCAAACCGGTGATCATCTGAAAATTCTTTACTTTGGCTTCCCTAAATACTTGAATAACGTTTTTCAAAACGTTGTATTTTGTGTTACCGTCGGCTTTTACCGCAAACTGAATGTAATTATCCTTATCAAAAGGCAATCCACGCTTGGTGGCTTCAGCTTCGCGGTCTTTAAAATCGTCGTGCGCTCTCAAACGGGCATTGTAAGCCCAATGATAAAGCTGACTCTTTTTTATGTTTAACGTATCGTAGGGAACGCCAACTTGCTGCACTTTCGCACGCGCATTGACTTCCAATTCTAGATACGAACTGATGGATTCCATTTTTAGTCCGATTGGACCAGCACCAGCAAATTTCTTTACTTCCTCTGCGCTCATTTGCACCTTGAAATCGCGCATCATATCTTTCAAAACCAGCTCTTTCACGGCCGGATTTGTGATTTCAATGAATACCCTTCCATCTGCATCTACGGTCACCAAAAACACCTGTTTGGGTATTTGCATTTCGGTGGTAGAGGACGGAGGATCTACGAATACGGGCTCTGGAGCACGGAAACTTGAGGTCAACATAAAGAACGTTACCAGAAGGAATGCCAAATCCACCATTGGAGTCATATCCAATGAAGGGGTGGAACGGGGCATACTTACTTTAGGCATGTTCGTAAAATGGTTACGTTAATCCGGGTTTAAACCAAAAGGTAAATAACCGAATTACCCGTGGTTGGCCTGGAAGTTAGAAATAATAGAATAACCCGCTTCGTCCATGCTGTGTGTCATGCTATCAATGCGGTTGGAGAAATAGTTATAACTGATGATCGCCAAAGTTGATCCAATGATACCGAAAGCCGTGTTAATCAAGGCTTCAGAGATACCTGTTGCCAAGGCAGCCGTATCGGGAGTACCAGAGTTAGCCAACGCAGCAAACGCACGAATCATACCGAATACTGTTCCAATCAAACCGATCAAAGTACCAATAGACGCACAAGTTGTGATGATAACCAAATTCTTAGAAAGCATTGGCAATTCCAAGCTAGTGGCTTCTTCCAATTCCTTTTCGATAGCAGCTTTCTTTTCATCGCGATTCAAATCTGTTTTCGCAGCAACCAATTGGTAGCGAGTTAAACCAGAACGAACCACATTGGCCAAAGAACCACGCTGTTCATCACAAGCAGCAATTGCATCGTCTAATTTGTTTTGCTCCAACATAGCACGCATTTTGTGTACGAATGCAGTTGCATTTCCACGACCTGAAGCCGCAGACAAGGTGATAAAACGCTCAATTGACACCAAAATTACAGTGATGTTTACCGCAATCAACAAAGGCACGATAGCGATACCACCGCGATAGATGATTCCCAAAAGTCCCAATGGGTGTCCTTTGGCGACGTCACCATCTTCAAAGTTGGCAGGATTTCCTAATAAGAAAATGTAAATTGAATACCCAGCGGCAATTGCAAACAAAATGGCAAGGCTAGAGAAATAAGCCATCCAAGCGTTGTTTTCCGATTTGTTGTTGTTATTTGTCATAATAATTTTACGTTTCTATTTTTAATAAAGTGCAATAATACGGCCTCCCACTTTTAAAAGCAAGTAAAGAAAATGTTAAATCAGTTAACATTTTAGTAAGAAAATACAGTTTTTTTTGTGCACTCAAATTTTGGTTGATTTGGCGCGGTAATTTTCGGCAAATTGAACGCCTGAAAAAATTGCGGCGTTGAGAGACGGGTTTGCGATTTCTCGCCCAGCCAAAAATTGATTTTGTTGAATGGCAATATCATGCACACGGCTCGGCAAATTATAGGAATACGGTGTATTCATCGGCAAAGCAGATTTCACCTCAAATGCGTGTAAAAATTGGGCGTTGATGGGCCGTTGCAACAAGTTCTCAACTTCTGTCAAAATTTCATTGGTGGCCACATGGGCATCCACATTGCCGGAGAATGAGGGCTTTAATGAAACCGCCAACAAATGCTTACCCTTGGGGGCATAGTTGGGCTGAATCATTGAGGGCACCGCAATGAGATTTACGCGTCCCATTCGGCTTGCATTGAGCGCCAAGAACTTACCCAAACCGGCATCGTGATCCAGCGAATAATACAAGGTTGTGGTTGCGCGATATGGAATTGAGTCCTGGTGAAAATCCCCAACTTTAGAATTGAGAAAAATCTGATTGGGATTGAGTTTTTCGGCGATTCTATTGGGGAGCGTTTGCACACCATTGGGTAAAAGCAAGGCCTCTCCTTTTGCAAGGGCCCAAAAAATAAAGTTGAACAGCGTGTATGGGGTTTGAAGTGCTTCTTCGAAAAATATTCCGGTAAAAAACGGTCGGAAAAACGACTCGATGATGGTTTCTGAAAAGCCCAAAGACAGCAAGTATTCGTGGGTTGTTTGGACGGGAGCTGGAGCTGGGAAAAAATCGCTGGGATTTTGACCTAGCAATTTTTTTCGAAGTGAGATGATTTTAAAGACATCTATGAGTTTAATATCGGGATGTATCAGCGCTCCGATTCCTTTCATTCCGTGTTTTACAGGGTCTGCGATGAGGATTTTTCCCGTGGCTGTGAGCAGCCACGCGCCCGAGCCGAAGGCGAGGGCGCCCTCTAAAAATCCCCCCTGTTTATATTCAGCCAAGGCTGGATATGCACTTTGAATGACTTGAAATCCATGATCCAATGAAAACCCTTCGAGCTGAGTGGTTTGTAATTTCCCACCCCACAATGCGCTTCTTTCATGCAGTTCATAGGGAATTCCAAACTGTTGGAGTTTGTATGCAGCAGACAACCCAGACATACCCCCACCAACAATGGTGACAGGCCTGTTCTTCGATGTCATTGATTAATTTCCAATGGGTTCACCTTCTGGCGCACGACGGCGAGGCCTATCCCCACCCGCACGATCTTCGACCCCTTCCGCGGGCTTCTTCTTTTTCCGCATTGAGCGGGCTTTTGCAATCATTTCTTTCTTCACTTCTCGTTCAATCCGCGGCAACTGAACCGCACGCTTCATCCCAATCACTGGCTTTAATTTGATGGTATAGGTTTCGAGCAATTGAACTTCCAATTTACGCAAAGCTACCGCATCTTTAAAATACTGTTCTGCTTCGGTTTCGGAAAATTCGGAAGGACGTTTATCTTTCCATTTGTCTCGAAACCCACGTTTTGAATCGCGCAATTTCAATTGATATTCATCGTAAATAGGGAAAAATTTCACTTTCTCCGCTTCGCTTAATGTGAGCTTTTCCAAAAATAAAGTCTCACGAAACTTCCTTAACTCCTCTACTTTGGATGCCTTAAGGCTATCCTTTTTGGCTTCATTTTGCGCAGTTGCTTTTACGGCAAACAACATCAACAAGCAAAGGGCAATATATTTCATGTATTTCATAATGATTCAAAATCTAATTCTTCAAACATTTCATCTTCCATATCAAAGGTTGTTAATCCATTGTCCTCCAGATCTTGTAAAGCCCGTTTGGTAAGTGGAGGCATTTCTTTGGCATCAATGATTGTATAAACATTGGGCTCTTTGTAATTTGGCATTTCACCATTAATTAGTGGCTCCACCAATTGCAATCCATCGGGAATTGTATCTTTAAACAAAACTGGCTCATCCAATGGCGATTCAATGAGTGTTGGCTCATCTTGCTGCAATTCAGTTGCCATCGCTTCTTCGGTTTTGGGTGGTTGAATGGCATTCCAAATAAAATAGGCTGCTACAATGGCCGCGAAAGACGCCGCTATACCCAACCAACCTGGTGTAGCCGATTCCTTTTGTCGTCCTGCAATGGGTGCAAAAGCGGTTGGTGGCGCTTCCAAATTTATTGCTTGATACTCCTCCTGCGCTAAAACCTCCTCTATAATAGGGGCCTTCGTGGCGTTGATTGGTGCGATATAAGATTCCAATTCATCCAATCCCACTGATTCTGGGACTTCATGAATAATAATTGACTCCGTTGATTCTAAATTCTGTTCGATGATCGGCTCTACAACTGCTTCCTCCAAGGTTTCTAGCGTCTCTGCTTCAACCAAAATCTCTTCCGCCGTAACTTCCTCAATTGCAGATCCCGTTACTTCAAACGTTTCCAAGGTTTCGATTTCTGCAGATTCCACTTCAATGGATTCGATTTCTGCAGATTCCACCACCATTGGTTCTGATATCGAAGTTTCTGACTTTGCAGATTCTAGTGCCATTGCTTCATCTAAAGGATTCAACAAATCGCCGTATGTTACTTTGGTAATATTTAATGACTCAACCAAACCAGATGTTTCTTCAGAAATGGCAGAAAAATTCACCCATTCAGGATTTTCATTGGTCGTAAATGTTAACGGAGCAATTTCTACTTTCCCAACGGCATCCAATTCTTTATACACCCCAACCGATTTTGATGTT
>Ga0049085_10000206_pt1 | contig 25247 bp, 30 predicted proteins | sample GreLakmeSU08MSRF_FD_66721 | JGI IMG/M metagenome (GOLD analysis project Ga0049085, IMG submission 66721) | Freshwater lentic microbial communities from great Laurentian Lakes, MI, USA - Great Lakes metaG SU08MSRF | ecosystem: Environmental > Aquatic > Freshwater > Lake | place: Great Lakes... | reverse complement strand
CTGATATTCATATAAGTTAACTAAATGAAAATTTTAGCTCTAACGCATAGCTATGGTGCCGACGGTGCCGCAATTATGTTGAATAAAACCATTCATTATTGGGTTCATGAATTAGGTTGGGCGGTAGACGCAGCGGTTAACGACGCTATGGCAGTTTTATATCAAGAAGAGTTTAAAAAAAATGGTATTAAGCCAGTTAAAAATGTAGACCTTAAAATGTATGATGTCGTCATAATTAATACTTTATTAGATGCACCACAAATCGACAAGCTGAATGCTAGTATTCCCGTTGCCCTTTGGATTCACGAGGGAGAAACTATGCTTGATAATTTAACGATGCCTGCGGGTGACTTAACCCGGCTTTTTGCAAAATTCAGCTTAATTATTTTTCAAACAGATTGGCAAAAGCTCGATGTATTTCACAGTTTTATTTATCGCTTAGAGAAAAATAGGATTGCAGTGATACCGAATGGCATTTCTCTGCCTAATTGGCCTTCAAAAGAAATGCATATCGAAACCAATAACGCTACTTTTCGAGTTATCAATGTAGGTTCAGTATATGCGAGAAAAAGACAAGCTGATTTAGCCATAGTCATCGAAAAAATTGCTCAAGATACTGCAATTTCCTGTAAGTTCATAGGTGATTTGCAACATGCTAATACATTTGGTCCAGAATTTATTCATTACATCAACAAAAAACTTCCTTGCCATGAGTGGGCTGGTATCGTGCCCCATGAGCAAATTAATGCTGAACTAGCTAATGCCAATTTATTCTGTTTTCCATCAGGCGATGAAAGTTTTCCATTAGCACCACTTGAGGCAGCTGGCATAAAAATACCTGTAATTTTGGCGGACCTAGCCCCTTATCGTTATATTGGCTGGAAACATGAAATCAATTGCTTGCTATATCCAGCTGGCAACTTGGTGGAACTAGAACAAGCCATACGACGTCTAATCAAAGACCCCAAACTAGCGGCAAAGCTTGCACAAGCTGGCTATGAATTGGCCCAATCAATGTCTTTTACACACTATCTAGACCGCATCACCCAGGCAATGATTGGACTAAAAGAAATAGTTAAAGAATAATTCCAATATTTTTTATTAAAATCAATGGCTTATAGATCAGCCAACAGCTTAAATTAAGAAAAATAGCACCTGCCATTAATCTAGCACCTGGTTACAAATTCGAGCATTTTTTTGACTTAGATCAAATAATCAATTGATAAATAGAGTTAAATTGTTACATCGTAAGTAATTACTTGAGTTTATATAGAGATATTCACGATGCATAACAATCAGACTAGCTTTAGTTGGATAAAAAAAGATTTAAATCTATCGGCCAAAGAGTGGGATCGAGGACAAGCTTAAATATCCCAGCCGAAACGAGTTCAAGCAAATCAAGATTAGTAATGCGGGAGTGCTGTGCTAATCCAAAAAGCTGCTCAACAGATTGCAATGAATAATGCAAAAAATAAATTTATAAAAAAATTAAGAAAGTTTTATTAAAGGCCATAATTAAAGCCAATTAGTAATATAGAATCAGATCAAGATGATCAATACTGAGTTAGTCGGCCACATTGCAGCGTTTTTAACTACCAGCGCATTTTTAGTGCAGGCAATTAAATCATTTCGTACTAAAGATCTTTCGGGAATTTCATTGGGCATGTATTTTATTTTTGCCCTTGGGGTTGCCTTATGGCTAAGCTATGGCATTGCCCTTAACAATTGGCCGTTGATTTTAGCGAATAGTTTCACTCTGACATTTGCGCTTTGTATATTAATCATGAAAATTAAGCAAAACTCTATAGCAAAAAAATTAGATTATGTCAGAAACAATATTAATCGTGAGGGCTAAAATAGTAGTATTGAAAAAAAACGCAAGAACACAGTGAACTAAACCAATGCGACGTAAGTGGCTACTTAAAAAGCAAACGTCAGCTGTTTGCGCTGAAGTGCCAATTACGCAAGAAAAATATAAAAAATCACCATAATCAGGTAAGGGAGTCCCAGGAAAAATAAGCCCTTCTTGAATCTGACCATCGCCAGTAGATAAATAAAAATAATGAGCGTAGTAAAGGGCAAAAATAAATTGAATAAAGACCCAAGTCGCAATAATGGTAGAAACCGTTAAAGCAATATGCCAGAGACGAGAAATGCCATGAATTTCAGTAATAGAAGCGAGCTCAAAAATAACAGCAACAATTGTAGTAATTGTGGCAATTATTGTTAATACTAAAACTAGATATTGGCCCTCATCCTCTACTAAAGCTTGGGCACGAATCGTAGCATGATTAGAGCTAAACATTAAATGAATAATGAATAAAACGAAAAGCCAAGCGGAAATATTCCAGCCAATAATAAATCGAGAAATTAGGTCTAACCCCAAAGCAGTTGGCAAAAAAAAGGCAACGGTAAGACCAACAACAAAAGCTACAACAAGCCGTATTCTGGCCTGAATGAATTGTTTAAAAGAATTTACTATGGTTAGCATGAAATTAAAATTTTGCTTAGGCTATAAATGAGAATCACTATACTTAAGAAATGATTAAACCACAAAGCACGGCAACCATTGCTTTTAGTTTTTTGCTATTAATTAGCACTCTTGTTTCTGGCCAAACTACAACCATAGCAGTTGCAGCTAATCTTAAGGATGCATTTAAAAGCATTGTTGAGGCTAATCCAACATTTAAAAAAGAAGAAATAAAAATTATTTATGGCTCATCAGGAAATTTCACTACCCAAATCATTAATGGCGCACCATTTAATTTATTTATTTCTGCTGATGAACAATATCCTCTCGAATTATTTAATCATGGCAAAACAGTTGACCAAGGTAAAATTTATGCCTATGGAAAAATTGTATTAGTATCAAAAAATTCTTCGGGATTAAAGCCGGCTAACAATAGGCAAGAGTTAATCAAGTTAATTAATCAAGCTAATAAAATTGCTATCGCTAAACCTGAACTTGCACCTTACGGCAGAGCAGCCGTAGAATATTTAAAGGCAATGGGGGTTTGGGATCAAGCAAAAGAAAAATTGGTATTTGCTGATAACGTCGCCTTAGCAGCAATGTATGTAATGACAGGGGCGGCCGACATAGGCATAACAGCCCTTTCATTAGCGCTGTCACCCGCAATGAAAACGGAAACTCAATTTATTGTTATACCCGAACAACTATATGCGCCAATTAGGCAGCGTATGGTATTAATTAAAAATCCAACGCCGTCGGCTAAAGAGCTATATCACTATTTACAAAGCACAAAAGCCCAAGGCTTTTTTATACAGTTTGGATATACAGTGCCCTAAGCACAATGCATCCGTAGAGCACAGCAAGCAAGAGAAGTCGGGCTTAATGGTTACCTTCAGCATGCCCTGCAATTTTTTCTGACAGGGCAAATAACACACCAGTAAATAGAAACACGACATGCAAGCCAATTTGCCAAGCTAGATCAACCTTATCAGCAGTTTCAATCTCTAAAAATGCAGCCAAGAGATTAATACCTGATAGCGCAACAATAGAGCCAATTAATTTCAGTTTTAAGCTCGCAAAATCGACGCCGCCCATCCATTTGGGCCGATCGGAACTACGTCTAGCAACACCAATAACAGAGACAAAATTTTCATAGCCAGAAAAAATGACTAAGAGCAGTAAATTAGCCAACAGGGTTTTATCAACCAAGGAAAGTACGCCCGTTAAAAATTTAGCTTCAGAGTCTGCCCAAAAATTTAATGCAAAATGTTGAAATTCATGTAAAAACTTGATGGCCACTAAAATCAAAGTAAGTACCAAAAAAAGGTAAAAAATTGATAATATCCAACGGCTATTAAAAATAAATTTTTCGATTATATTTTCAAGTGAAAATACTGTATCATTTTCATCAGCATTATTATTTTCAAGATTGTGGTTAGACATTTTTTCCCCTTTGTCGAATTTACCCCTGTTAAACCATTAAATAGGTATATCGGTTTATTCTAACCCTTTTATCAAATAAAAATTGTGGGACTTGTACCAAGCTATATGACAAGCTATAAAATAAGCAGATTCAGCACTAGTACCCCATACACATTAGTTTTTATATCTAAAGAAGATTATTTTGGCAAGTGTTAAAAGTTGTTTAGAGCAAAAATCAGGAGCCATTATTTCAGCTCAACCCAATGCATCTGTTAATGAGGCTTTGTTATTAAAGCGCGATAACCGAGTTCGTGCAGGGCTCGTAATTGAGGGCAAGAGTTTATTGGGCTTTATCTTCCAAGGAGATTGTGCAATTAAAGTTTTATTATCTGAATTAAATCCAAAAACAACGATGATTCAAGAAATCATGAGCAAAAATCTAATTACCGTTAGTTTGAGCGATAGCCCTAACGCATTTAATAAATGGGTATGCTAATTATCATTTCGAGGCCAATACACAGTTTGGGATAAGTAAAACAGCATTTTTAATATCCCCTTTAACTATTTCATTAATATGCGGAGTAGAACAATCATAAGTTTTATTAGCGTATTTTGGAAGGCTCTCGGCAGCAAATTTTACGATACTAATGGCGTGTGCTACGCCCACAGGAATGACATCTTTTTTAAGATCTTCGACATAGTCTTTAAATATCCCAGGCGATAATTTGTTTAATTGATTTTTATGAATTTTATAAAGTTGGGAGTTAGGGCCCGCTGGCATAGTAATTGCAATTGCGCCCGGCTTTGCGTCTTTAGCGGTATATGGGCTAACTGTGCCACACATATTTTCCCCGGCAATAATAAGGGGTTGTTGGGAGCCTGGACATGAAGCTAATGCACCTAGAGATAAGGTCAGCATAAAAATACATAAAAAATAATTTTTCAAAGCTAGCTCCGATAAAAATTGTAAAAGGGGTGCGGAAGGCAAAGACATTGATACTAGACTAATTTAATTTTAATCAGACCTTACTATAGCGCCAAAATTGGGATTTAAGCAAGATACTAAAAATTTCCATAAAATATAAAAAATACCTTACAAAATAGCTCAATTTACGCATAGCCCAAAAAATGAAAATTGCCACAAGACCTTTGCTAGCCCTAATATGGTTTATCTGCCTACCAGCAACATCTTTCGCACAAAATTTTGATCATCAGGTGAAAGTAAATGTGAGTAATACTGGCGATATCTTTGAAATTAATGCTAGCTTTAAGACACCTCTGAATAACTGTGATGCATTTCGCTATTTAACTGATTATGAGGCCGCAAAAAAAATCCCTGGCGTATTAGATTCGGTAGTAACGCGTAAATCAGACACACTTGCGGTTGTCAATCGCACAATTAAAGAATCTATTTTATTTTTTTCAGTTACCATTAAAACTACGATCGAGTATAACGAGCTACCGTTTATAGGTTCAGACTTTAAGCAAATTGCTGGTGATGCCAAAATGTTTAAAGGGTCTTGGCGTTTAAAGCAAGATGAAACCGGCACGAGTTTTATCTATCGTAGCTTTATCGAGCCCAATACCATCGTGCCTAATTTTATTATTAGTAGTTATATTAAAAATGAGTTACAACAGCAATTTGTAGAAATTGCTAAACAGGCCGTGACAAATAATTCTAAAAATTATTTGGCTTGTAATTAGGCTGTTAAAAACTCAAGCGACTACCCTGGGGTTGAGTTTTGTGGTAATTCAGCAGCCGGCGTAGCCTCAGGAGCTTCAGCAGCCGGCGTAGCCTCAGCAACAGCCGCAGCTTCAACCATAGGCACTGCAGCAGCACTGGCAACATTTGTAGCCGCAGTCACCGCGGCTGCAGCTGCAGCTAGCGTAGCAGCCGACGGCTTTTGCTTAGCAAGCGCACGAACGAGCTTATTTTTGTCTTTAGGTTTAGTTGACGATTCAATCAACTTTGTTAATTGCGCATGATTTAGTGGTCCTAAGCGTGGTTTCCCAGTTTTAGTGAGCATAGAATCATTTTTTCTTGTTCTTTGATTTTGTCCAACAGCCATAAAAAAAGCCCTCAATAATATTAGCGATGGCTTAAGAAAGGCTAGCTTGGAAAGTTAGGCTTGATTAATCCCCCCATGGGGGCACAGGATGGTGATCTCAGGCGAGAATAATAGCATTTAGTGGGCTACTTCAAGGAAAATAGACTAATGTATAAATTAATTGCCTTTGACGCATATGGCACCCTATTCGATGTTTATTCGGTTGGTCAGCTAGCTGAGGCAATTTATCCCGCAAAAGGTAAGCAGCTTACAGAGCTATGGCGCGAGCGGCAAATTGAATATACCCGCTTAGTCACCATTAGCGATCCCAACCCAACTGGCAGCCAATATTACTTATCGTTTTGGGAAATTACTGCACGGGCCTTACGCTATAGTTGCAAACACTTTGGCCTGCTGCTATCGCCCGAAAATGAAAAGAAGTTAATGAGCCAGTATGCAAAATTAGCAGCATTTACCGAAAGTGAAGGGGTGCTAAAGGGCATTCAAGCCGCAGGCATCAAAAGTGCAATACTTTCTAATGGCAACCAACAGATGCTGACAACTGTGGTAGCGGCAAATCAGTTAACCCATTATTTAGATAAAATTGTTTCAGTTGAAGATGTCAGGCAATTTAAAACAGCGCCCCAAACTTACGGGCTTTTACTAGATCAATTTCAAGTGGCAAAGCAGGAGGTCTTATTTGTATCTAGTAATGCATGGGACGTGGTGGGCGCTGGGTGGTTTGGGTTTGACACCTTTTGGGTGAATCGCCAAGCGCTACCCTTTGAAGAAATTGGCCTCCAACCTACTTATGAAGCTAGCGCATTAATAGACCTATTACAAAAAATAGCCTGAACAATATATTTTATATACTGCACCAATCCTAATTGCGGGCCTATTCCATGTTTGAAGCTATTCAACCGATAATCTTAGTGGCCCTTGGCGGTGCCGTTGGTTCGGTTTGTCGTTATAAATTATCTAGCTTTGTGCTTCATCAAACAATTAATTGGCGCTTTCCCTTGGGCACTTTTTTAGTCAATGTAATCGGCTGTTTAATTATTGGGGTTTTAGCCGGGCTTATTCTAAAATTTGAAATGTTTTCATCTCAATCGCGTTTATTATTAATTACTGGAGTCATGGGCGGTTTTACAACATTTTCTGCTTTTGGACTTGAAACATTTTATTTAATTCGCGAGAAAGAATTTTTAGTTGCAGGTAGTTATGTATTTGGGAGCGTAGTGATTGGCCTTGTGGCTTTATGGATTGGATTCGCGCTAGTTTCCAGCCGGAGTTAGTCAAGTTTACCCATTTGATTGGCAATGATTAGTAATGCAATTGAAACACAGCCCAATAAAAAGAAAGCCAACTGGTGCAAAATTGCTGTACCGATCACCGTCATTAAAATAGTCCAGCCAATGGAGAGCTTCGCCTTATTGCTCAATTTTTTCATCTGATGCCTTTATTAATTAAATTAGAGTAAGCTTGCGCCCATTAGCACAATAATACTATTCATCATGATGGTATAGAAAAGGATATAAATGAAGCAATTAATCGTTGTAATTTGTGCGTGTGGCATATGCGCTCTGGGGCTTGGGGCTTGTGCCAATATTGTTACCAATGCATCTAACCCCAACCAAGTAACCCTCATTAGTAGCGGCACCGAATCGATGGAGAGATTAACTCAACAAGCTAATGCGTATTGTCAACAATATGGTAAAAAAGCTTCATTTAAAGAAAATGATAGCCAGTTTATTAATATTTTTAATTGCAATTAATTTAAGTAGATTACCTTTAGGCTTGAATACTAAAAATTATTTACTAAGTAAATTAAATTAATTACGTGATACATAAAACATACGATTACATTATTGTCGGCGCTGGAAGTGCTGGTTGCTTGTTGGCAAAACGCTTAAGTGAAAATGCTGCAAAAACAGTTTTATTATTAGAGGCGGGAAAAAAAGACGATTACCTCTGGATACATATACCAGTAGGTTATTTATATTGCATTGATAACCCCCGCACCGATTGGCGTTTTCGTACTTCGCCAGACTCAGGCTTAAATGGCCGCAGCTTAATTTATCCCCGCGGAAAAGTATTGGGCGGCTCATCTTCGATTAACGGCATGATTTATATGCGTGGTCAGTCTGAAGATTATGACTCATGGGCACAAGAAACTGGCGATACTGCATGGGGTTGGGAGGCTGCCCTAAAAAGATACAAAGTATTTGAAGATTACTTTGCTGGTCAAAATAACTGGCATGGGGTTGGTGGCGAATGGCGAGTAGAGCAGCAACGTTTGCACTGGCCAATCTTAGAGGTATTTAAAAAAGCAGCTCAAGAGCAAGGCATTCCGGCAAGTGAAGACTTTAATCGTGGCGATAATTTTGGGGTTGGCTATTTTGATGTCAATCAAAAAGCAGGTTGGCGCTTAAATACGGCCCGAGCATTTTTAAAAGGCGCAGCCAAAAGAAAAAATCTGCATATTATTTCTCAAGCTTTAGTACAAAAAATTATTATTAATCCAAATACTAAACATTGTGAGGGCGTGCAATTTATACATAATCATATTTTACAAACCGTAGCTTGTACACAGGAAACCATCTTATGCGCTGGCGCAATTGGTAGTGTGCAAATTTTAGAGCGCTCTGGCATTGGTGCCGCTCACCATCTACAACAATTAGGAATTCCAGTTCAAGTAGATTTGCCGGGGGTTGGTGAAAATTTACAAGATCATTTGCAGTTACGGATGATTTATAAAATTAAAGGTCTTAGAACCCTCAATACCAAAGCTAAATCGATTTGGGGTAAGGCGTTGATTGGGCTAGAGTATCTCTTCAAGCGCACTGGCCCAATGGCCATGGCACCATCGCAACTCGGCGCCTTTGCCTATAGCTCTCCCGAGCAAAAGCGGGCTAATTTGGAATATCATGTACAGCCTTTATCACTCGAAAAATTTGGCGAAAATTTACATGACTTTAATGCGTTTACAGCAAGCGTATGTAATTTAAGGCCCAGCTCTAGAGGAAGCGTTCACATCAGTTCAACTAATTGCAATGCAGCGCCAGTAATTACTACCAATTACTTATCAACCCCAGAAGACTGCAAGGTTGCAGCAGAATCTTTAGTATTAACTAGAAAAATTGTAGCTAGTAAGGCTTTTCAAGCATTTCATCCCGAAGAATATAAGCCTGGCACACAATTCCAAAGTAATGCTGAGTTAATTAGCGCAGCGCGCGATATTGGCACAACTATTTTTCATCCCGTGGGTACTTGCAAAATGGGGATAAAAGAGGACCCACAAGCCGTTTTAGATGCCGAGCTAAGGGTTCATGGCATTTTCAACTTGCGCATTGCCGATGCCTCGGCAATGCCCTTTATCACCTCTGGCAATACAGCGGCGCCTACAATGATGATTGCCGAACGTCTAGCCGAGTTGCTTCAAAAAAAATCATCCAATGGGTAATGAAAAATTACCGCTGAGCCATTTTCTTTTAGCATTAGCAGTGGTGGCGGTTTGGGGAAGTAATTTTGTGGTGATTAAGCTTGCCCTCTTTAATTTACCGCCTTTGTTATTTGCTGCCCTACGGTTTACCTTTGCCTTATTACCAGCAATCCTTTTTTTACCCAAGCCAAAGGTCTCCTGGCTTAACTTGGCTGCATATGGATTTTTTATTGGTGTAGGTCAATTTGGTCTTTTATATATTGCAGTACAAAGCCATATTTCGGCTGGATTATCTTCTGTAGTAGTGCAAAGCCAAGCATTTTTTACAATTGGCTTGGCTATGTATTTTGCGCGAGAGCGAATTGCCCAATTTCAACTCATTGCTTTGTTAGTTTGTTTAATAGGCTTGGGCATTATTGCTGGGCATACTGATCAAAATACCGATTTTTTAGGCCTAGCCTTAGTCTTAATTGGCGCATTATCTTGGGGGCTTGGAAATACGGTGAGTCGCAATGCAGGTAAAGTCAATATGCTTTCTTATGTCGTTTGGTCGAGCATCTTCAGCGTTATCCCGTTAATTATTTTATCGATGGTATTTGAGGGGTGGGATTTAATTGAGGCCAGTTTAGCCGGACTTAACGGCCCCTTATGGGCAGCTATCCTATGGCAGTCTTGGGGCAATACTTTATTTGGGTTTGCAGCTTGGGCTTGGCTTCTAGCCCGCCACCCAGCAGCAGTGGTTGCGCCTATCTCATTGTTAGTACCAATTTTAGGAGTCGGTTCAGCTGCAATTTTCTTGAGTGAGCCTTTACCGTTATGGAAAATAACGGCAGCTACCTTAGTTATTGCTGGGTTAGGAATAAATATGTATTGGCCCATCTTCAAGGCCAGACTTCAGGGGCGCATGTAATTAATGCGATGCTTATTGGGGTGACTTTATCTGGCAAGTTCAGACTGGTAAACCAAACCAGCATGTTCACGTAGGGCATGAAATCGAATCGCCTCCCAACGTTGTTGAGCAACATCAAGTTCAGATTTATGCGCTGCTAGAAATACGGGCGCGTTAACCACATCCTCAGCCATGCGATGAGAATTTTCTTGAATAAATTTTTTAAGGATAAGGGGGTCGTCCGAACTAACCCAGCGAGCCAAATTAAAGCGAGCAGGCAGTAAGCGTACCTCCGCTCCATATTCACTTTTTAAGCGATGACTGACAACCTCAAACTGCAGTTGCCCAAAAGCACCCAGTAACATCGGGCCCCCAGCAATCGGTCGAAAAACCTGAATGGCGCCCTCTTCGCCTAATTGCATCAGGCCAATACGCAATTGTTTAGAACGCATTGGGTCGGCAGATTCAACCATGCGAAAAATTTCTGGCGCAAAAAAAGGCAAACCTGTAAATTGCAATTCTTCACCTTCACTTAAGCTATCACCTAAACGCAGTAGCCCATGATTTGGCAAGCCAATAATATCGCCTGGAAAGGCTTCATCTAATATATCGCGACGTTGCGATAAAAATGAGAGGGCATTATTGGTACGAACCTCTTTGCCATTACGGCAAATTTTTAAGCGCATACCGCGTTTAAAGTGGCCCGAGCAAATTCGTAAAAAAGCCACTCGGTCACGATGAGCTGGATCCATATTGGCTTGAATTTTAAATACCATCGCCGAAAATTTTGGTTCTGCAGGCTCTACTTCGCGTTGTAATGCCTTGCGCGAGCCTGGGGCTGGTGCCAGCTCAACTAAAGTATTAAGAATTTCGCGCACACCAAAATTATTAATTGCTGAGCCAAAGAAAACTGGCGATTGTTTGCCGGCTAAAAACGCTGCACGATCAAATACTGGCATCGCGTGACGAATTAAATCAACTGCTGCGAGGGCTTCTTCAAGCTCACTACCTAAGCGTTTTTTCAATTCAGGATCATGAATATCAATAAAGGTATTGCTACTTTCGGAAACCCGATCTTCACCAGCTTTGAATAAACGCATTTTAGATTGGGCAATATCTATCACCCCTGCAAACGATTTTCCCATACCAACTGGCCAAGTAAATGGCACGACCGCCATCCCTAGGGCAGTTTCAATCTCATCCATAAGGTCAAGGGGACTTTTTACTTCACGATCCATTTTGTTGATAAAGGTTACAAGGGGTGTATTGCGGGCTCGACAAACTTCAAGTAAGCGTAGTGTTTGTGCTTCCACACCATTGGCAGCATCAATGACCATTAAAGCTGAATCAACAGCAGTTAATACCCGATAGGTGTCTTCCGAAAAATCTTGGTGGCCTGGGGTATCGAGCAGATTAATGATGCAATCTCGATATTCCATTTGCATTACTGAGCTGGCAACAGAAATACCCCGTTGCTTTTCAATTTCCATCCAATCGGAAGTGGCATGTCGAGTGGCTTTACGGGCTTTAACACTACCGGCAATTTGAATTGCGCCCGCATACAGCAACAATTTTTCAGTCAGAGTTGTTTTACCCGCATCGGGGTGGGAAATAATAGCAAAGCTACGACGCCGCTGAACTTCTGCGGCCGTGCTGCTGGAAGAAAGTGTTTCGATGGGGCGCTATCTTTGGAATATCAGAACAGCGCCTATTATAAGTGCGGGCGAAATTAAAACCGCTCGTCCACTTTGAGGTGGCGCCATTGCCCCAAAGGTAGGGGCCCCAAGCTAATTTGCCCAATACGAATTCGTTTTAATCCAACTACCTTTAGATCAACGAGTTCACACATACGCCGAATTTGCCTTTTGCGTCCTTCACGGAGCACAAAGCGCAACTGATCTTCATTTTGCCAGCTTACTTTGGCGCGCTTAAGCAATTGGCCGTCTAGTGATAAGCCATGGTTGAGTTGCTCAAGGCCGGCAGCCGATAACTTGCCTGTTACCCGCACTAGATATTCTTTTTCAATCGGGCTATCTTCACCAATCAGTAGCTTAGCAATGCGACCATCTTGAGTTAAAACTAGCATCCCAGTGGAGTCGATATCAAGCCGACCGGCTGGCGCTAGGCCGCGAGTATTAAAACGTCCGCTACGATTGGGTTCTAGTGGATTTGGGAAATAGTGTTCCGCCGTAATAAGGGAGGCTGCTGGTTGGTAAGCTTGATCATCATCTAAATGTGAAATAAAACCAATGGGCTTATTTAAAATTACCGTGATGCGCGCTTCTTGCTGTCGTTGGGCTGCCGCATGAAGTTCGATTTTTTGATGCCGAAAGGCGCGCGTACCAAGTTCAGAAACTAATTCTCCATCAACGGTCACTAAGCCTTGTTCGATATAGCCATCAGCTTCGCGGCGAGAGCATAAGCCTAGCTCGGATAATAATTTAGAAACCCGTACTTTTTCGAGTGGCCCACTATTTTTTAGCGGCTCATTAGGGGAATTAATTTGGCTCACGGTATTTAGGTTAAATAATAAGCATATTACAGAGAGACTCTGCATTAGCAATTATCAATGCTTAATAAAAGCTACTTTCACCACTTGGCCTATTTTTGAAACGCTTATGTACCCAATAGTATTCCGCTGGGCGCTGACGAACGAGGGCTTCAATTTGGCGATTTAAAAGGGCGGTATCGGCGATAACGTCTGTGCTCGGAAAGCCTACCAAGGGTTCACGAATTTCACAAAGATAACCAGATTCATCGGCTTTTAAGGTGGTGCTCATAATGCACACTTCAGCTTTAGATACTTGGGCTAAACGGGAAACCGCAGTAATAGTATTAGTTAAGATGCCAAAAAAGGGCACGAAAGCCGAATCTTTAATGCCTAAATCAATATCAGGGGCAAGGATTACAAAATTACCATCACGAATTTCACGAATCAGCTGAATCATATTGCCCTGTCGTTCAATCGAATTACCCCCAAAACGATTACGCCAAGAAATAATTTTTTGATTAAAGAAAGGAGTCTTCATGCGCTGAAAAAAACCAGAAGTGCGCGGCCAATTGCGTTCATTGGCTAGTGCGCTAATAATAATGCTGCCTTCAATACCAACAAAGTGGGGGTTAACTAAAATACGCGGCTTACGATCAGTTAGATCAACCGCAGTACGAACTTCAATCATCTGATTGAGTTGAGCTGCTGAACCGCGCCAAATAATACTGCGCTCAACTAAGCTGCGGCCCAATAAGCGCCAATGTGTGGCAGCCAAGGAGCTAATTTCCTCATTGCCCAGTTCTGGAAAACAAAGTTGCAAGTTTTTCTTAACAACCTGATTGCGTTCGCTAGGGATGTGAGCTGCTAGCCAGCCTAAGCCATAACCAAGATGAACTAGGGCTGGATAGGGTAGATACGTTAAAGCATTGAGTAGCCCGACCAGCAGATGATTTAATGCAGACTTAAGCCAGCTCAAAGTGGCCCCATTAACAATACAATTTGGCAGCTAGGGGCATTTCCCGCTATGTGTGGGTGATTAGTGCTCAGTTTGATAGCGCGCAAGGCTGTTGGTGTGGGCAATAGCCAGTTCGGCAGGGGCGCCTACTGTCATGCCTAAGTCGTTGATAAGACCATTTTCTAAGCGATAAGCCCAGCCATGAATGGTTAAGTTTTGCCCTCGCGACCAAGCATCTTGGACGATAGTGGTTTCGCATACATTCACAACTTGCTCGATTACATTTAACTCACATAAGCGATCTTGTTTTTTTGCGGTTGGCAGGGTATCGCCCAAATAGCGTTCATGCATTTGGCCGACATCTTTTACATGGCGCAACCAATTGTCAGCAAGGCCAATACGGCGCCCACTTAATGCGGCATGCACGCCAGCGCAGCCATAATGACCCACAACTAAAACATGCTCAACTTTGAGCAAATCAATTGCAAATTGCAACACAGAAAGGCAGTTTAGGTCGGTATGGACCACCACGTTTGCCACATTTCGATGCACAAATAACTCGCCAGGCAGCAGATCAACAATTTCATTGGCCGGTACTCGGCTATCAGAGCAGCCAATCCAGAGGTATTTAGGAGCCTGCTGGTTAACTAGACGCTTAAAAAAATTGGGGTCTTGTGTAATCCGCTTCTCAGCCCATTGGCGATTATTTTGAAATAGCTGTTGAAGGGTTTTGTCTGAATTTTCGGCTGACATAGAGTAAAGTTTAAAGTACTTTTAAAATACCAAGCGAAATGAAAGAAACGTATGTACAAGTTCTTTAAATACCTACTTTTACCCCTATTAGTCATTGGGGGTTTATTAGCAGCCTATACCTGGGCCGCACTAAATTGGAGCTATTCTAGCGGCGAGCGGGCAGGATATGTCCAAAAATTCTCCAATCGAGGCTTTATTTGCAAAACTTGGGAAGGTGAGTTAGCAATGGTTTCAATGCCAGGCACGATGTCTGAAAAATTCCTTTTTACAGTAAGGAATGATGTAGTAGCGCAGAAAATTAATGCTAATTTAGGTAAAAAAGTTGCCTTAAAATACGACCAACACATTGGTTTGCCGTCTAGTTGTTTTGGAGAAACCGAATATTTTGTAACGGAGTTGATCGTATTGGATTAACTCTCAGAGTTGATCCAATATAGAATTTTTACAAATTCACTTTATTTTTGTAATAAATTATGGTTAAAATCTCATTAGCGCGTTGTGCGCAATCTAATCCACAAGGAGCCTCACTTGAACAAAGCAGAACTAATCGCAGCAATTGCTGACGATGCCGAAATTTCAAAAGCAAAAGCTGAATTCGCATTAAATTCATCCATTGAAAATATTATTAAAGCTGTTACCAAAGGCGACTCGGTACAGTTAATTGGTTTTGGTACTTTCTCATCTGGTAAGCGTGCCGCCCGTATGGGTCGTAATCCAAAAACTGGTGAGCCTTTAAAAATTGCCGCAGCTAAAACAGTGAAGTTTTCTGCTGGTAAAGCATTTAAAGATTCAGTGAACAAGCGTAAGAAGTAATTTGCTTACAATCAAAAAAGCCCGGTTCGCCGGGCTTTTTTATTATTTTTAATATGGCTAAAAGCTATATTTCATGGGGCTTATAGGGGTGTTAGGTTTGCACTAATCGACGATGCCGATGAATGCTCATTAAAATTCCAGCACCAAACCCAAGTGTAACTAACGCAGTGCCGCCATAACTAATAAATGGTAACGGTACACCAACCACTGGCAGTAAACCACTTACCATGCCAATGTTGACAAATGCATAAGTAAAGAAAATTAAAGTAATTGACGCTCCAAGTAGACGAGTAAATAAAGTTGGCGCACTGGCGGAAATAATTAAGCCACGTTTAATTAAGGCAAAAAATAAACCCAATAAAACAATATTTCCAATCAAGCCAAATTCTTCAGAGTAAACCGCAAAAACAAAATCAGTATGTTTTTCGGGAATAAATTCAAGGTGTGCTTGCGTGCCCATATTCCAACCTTTGCCAAAAAGACCGCCAGAACCGATCGCAATAATAGCTTGAATGGTATGAAAACCTTTCCCGAGGGGGTCACTAGATGGGTCTAAAAGGGTGCAAACCCGATTCTTTTGATACTCCTTAACTAAGGGCCAACTCATTTCAGGAACACAAATGGTGCTACCAAAAATAATCAGCAAGGCGATGCCGATGATACCAAGCACGACTATGGGAATAATCCACCGCCATGGCAGCCCAGCTAGAATAATTACATATAAACCAGCCGCAAATACCAATAAAGCGGTGCCTAGGTCAGGTTGACGGGCGATTAAAAAAACGGGTAAGGCCAATAAAAGCCCAGCAACCGCATAATCCCAAGCTTTAAGTACCCCTTCGCGTTTTTGAAAGTACCACGCCAGCATGAGAGGCATGGCAATTTTCATAATTTCAGAAGGTTGAATTACAAACCCAAGATTAAGCCAACGGCGCGCACCTTTTTTAATGAGGCCAAACAGCGCGACCGCAATTAATAGTGCTAATCCCACGCTATACACCCATACCGCTGCAACTTCTAGCCATTTAGGAGGGATGCGTGAAACTAGCCACATCAAAATAAATGCTAAAACAAAATTACGAATTTCATCTTCAATGCGTACGGCAGTATTTTGTCCGGCCGATAAAAAAGTAATGAAACCAATGGCAGCTAAGGCTAAAAATATTAGACCAAGCTGACGGTCAAAGCCAAAAAAGAATTGGCCAAACCATTTTTTTAAGGTGCCCTTTTCCATTCAGGAACCCCCTTTGGCCATTTACCTTCAAGATAAAAATCAAGCGCTTTACGAGCAATAGGAGCAGCATGCTGTGCGCCAAACCCAGCATTTTCAACCACCATGGCAATTACAATGGTTGGTTTTTCAGCTGGAGCAAAGGCAATGAAAAGAGCATGGTCACGTAAATATTCAGACGTGGCGGCATGGTTGTACTCTTGAGAGTTGAGACTAAACACCTGTGCAGTGCCAGTTTTACCGCCAGATTGATAGGTCGCACCTTTAAAGACCGCCGCTGAAGTACCTGCGCGGTTTACTTCAATCATGGCTTTTTTGATCACCTCAATATTTTCAGGCTTAAATTGCAGGCGATAACTTTCTTTAGGTGTAGTTAATTCTCTTTGCCGCGTAAATGGGTCTTCAATGGCTTTAACTATATGCGGTTTCATTACTACGCCACTATTAGTAATATTTGCTAGGGCATGGGCTAATTGCAAAATCGTAAAGGTGTTATAGCCCTGTCCAATGCCTAAAGAAATCGTTTCGCCCTCAAACCATTTTTGCTGTTCAGGTTTTTTAAAGTTAGCTTTTTTCCATTCGGTTGAAGGCAATATGCCGCGACTTTCTCCTGCTAGGTCGATGCCAGTAATTTGTCCAAGCCCTAAGGGCTTCATAAAATCATGAATCATATTAACGCCCATGTCACGCGCTAGAGTGTAATAGTACGTATCACAAGACTCAACGATCGATTTTTGCATATCAACTGTGCCATGTCCCCCCTTTTTATCATCCCTAAAGGTGTGGTTTCCAAAATTAAAAAACCCTGGATCAGAAATCGCATCTGTTGGTTTGCGCTTATTCGTTTCAAGTGCCGCTAAGGCCATAAAAGGCTTATAGGTTGAGCCTGGGGGATAAATTCCCTTTAGGGGCCTGTTATAGAGGGGCTTTTGTTTTGATTCATTGAGTTCTTTCCAGGTAACCGAATCAATGCCCTCAACAAAATCGTTAGGATTAAAATTCGGCTTTGAAACAAATGCCAAAATATCACCCGTAGCTGGGTCAATCGCAACAAAGGCACCTCGATAGTTGCCATACAGTTCTTCTACTAAATACTGTAATTTGATATCAATTGATAAAACGATATTTTTTCCTGGGGTAGAAGGGAAGCTAGCTAAGGTGCGCACCGGCTTACCACCAGCAGTAATTTCTACTTGATCAAAACCAGGCATGCCTCGCAAGACTGGTTCATAGCTTTGTTCGATACCAATTTTGCCGACGTATTGAATGCCAGAAAGAAAGGCTGCTTGCAAAGCAAAGGGATCAATATCGGGACGAGCAGCCTCAATTTCAGTTTGCATGCGCTCTTTATCGCGTTGAGAGACGCGACCAATATAGCCAATTAAGTGTGAGCCAAGTTCGTTATAGGGGTATTCGCGAAAACTACGTGCTCGAATTTCAACGCCAGGAAATTGGTATCGATTGGCCATAAAGCGTGCAGTTTCGGCATCAGTCAACATTGAGCGCAAGGGAATGGTACCCATATTGCGCGCATCTTCTAAAGAGCGCTTAAAGTTTTTGCGATCGCGTGGCGTAATCAAGACTATTTTAGCGAGGCCATCAATGACATCATCAATATTGTCACGGGTTTCACTAGCATTAATTTCTAAGGTAAGCGCAGAATAGTTGCGTCCAATGACAATACCATTGCGATCAAGGAGCAAACCACGATTAGCAGGGGCTGGCACAATAGCAATGCGATTACTTTCAGCTAAGGTTGAATATTTATTATGACTAACTAGTTGTAACCATACTAGCCGCGATAATAAAATTAAAAAACAAAAAGAAACAAAGAGCGTAGCAACATAGATGCGTTGTTGAAAAGAATCTAAATTAGGTTTTTTAAGTGAAGCCATGTGAAGCTTTAGAGCGGTCGAGTATGGTCAATATGTAGGGGGCGACGTTGCGGCGCTAATAGTACGCGCGTGGCTAGCGGCCATAGCAGTGCTTCAATTACAGTTTGTAAAACACCGCCGCCAATTGCCCACCAGTAAATAGTGCCACTCAAAATCCAATGGGTGAGCGGTGGACAAAGTGCCACCAATAAAAATAAAGGCGCAATATGTAGGGCTTGGGATATTACGGGCAACGCAATGATGCGCCTATGCCAAGTAACTGCTAAATAGGCGGCTAACGAATAGCTAAAAGCATGAATGCCCAGTAAATCAGAATTGTGGACATCCATTAATAGGCCTAGTGAGAATGCGACAATAACGCCGATGAGACGATGTTGGTGAATATTCCAAAAAATGAGAGCGATCACTAAAAAATCAGGAATCCATGCATTGTTGCCAAGGGGCAGTAGATTCAGTAAGAGCGCGCAAAATAAACTGAAATAGATAAATAAACGGTTTACAGGGCGCAGAATATAGCCGCTTTGAAAGTCGATCATTGCAGACCTTTGGCGCGTGTTTGACGTCGACCCGAACTAAACCCGGGATTATCTTGCGCCTGGCCAGTGGGCTTTCCCAAGGAATTTAACGGCGCTGGTTTTGCATCAACTTTTGCTTCATAAAGCAAAGCTAGCGCATGGCGATAGCGATTCACTGGGGCAACTGGCACACAAAATACATTGGAAGAATTTTTTTCGAGATTACGCTCGATGCGGGTAATCATTGCTACCGCAAATCCGGGTGGGTAGGTGCCATCAATACCAGAGGTCAAGAGAATATCGCCCACTTCTAAATCGCTTGCAACTGGCAGATATCGAAGCTCTAGCGGGCTACTTCGGCCAGTACCAAAAACGGCCGCGCGCAATCCATTGCGCGCTACCTGCACGGGTATAGCAAAATCACGATCTTCTAAAAGCGATACTTCGGCCGAGTTTTCATACAGTCGGACTACTTGTCCCAAAATGCCAGCATCGTTCGCAATTGGGTTGCCAGTTTTTAGGCCATCATTACTACCGCGATTAATTACAATGCGTTGTGAAATTGGATTTGGTGGGTTAAACAAAATTTCTACTGGCAAGGTTTTATAGGCAAGCTGTTTTTGTAGTTCAAGTAGTTGACGTAGATTTTGATTTTCTGCCAAGAGTAATTCACCTTGTGTTGCTAGCAGTGAAAGTTCAGACTGCCGCAGTTTCATGCTTTGATTTTCGCGCTCGAGTTCGCCGCGGGTGGTGAAGTAATTACTAGTCCAGTCGTAAATCAGTCGGGGTGTAAGGGTGACATATTCAAGAGGTCGTAAGAGCCAGTTGATTTGATTGCGCATTGGATCAAGGGTATTAAAACGAAAATCTATGAACATTAAGGTCATGCTAATAACTAAGCAGGCAATCAGCTTAAACAGGGCAGAAATGCCCTGTTTAAAGAGTGGCGGAGCGCTATGTTGCAAGGCCCTGACCGAATAAACGCTTACTTACTCTTGCGAGAAAACACCGCTCAGCTTGTCCATGCGTTCGAGCGCAATACCAGAGCCACGAGCTACGCAGGTAAGGGGGTCTTCTGCAATGTGAATGGGCAAGCCAGTCTCTTCTAAGAGCAGACGATCAAGGTCGCGCAAGAGCGCGCCTCCGCCAGTGAGCATCATGCCGCGTTCGGCAATATCGGAAGCAAGCTCTGGGGGGGTTTGTTCAAGCGCTGATTTAACTGCAGTCACAATTTGATTTAAAGGATCGGTGAGTGCTTCTAGAACCTCATTACTGGTGATCGTAAAGCTGCGTGGAATTCCTTCGGCTAAATTACGTCCTTTGACTTCCATTTCTAATACTGCTGAGCCTGGAAAAGCAGAGCCAATCGTTTTTTTAATATTTTCAGCAGTTTGCTCGCCAATGAGCATGCCGTAATTTCGGCGAATATAGTTTGCGATTGCTTCATCAAATTTATCACCGCCAACGCGCACTGAGCCTTTGTAAACCATGCCGCCCAAAGACATCACACCAACCTCAGTGGTGCCACCGCCCACATCAATTACCATCGAGCCGTATGCTTCTGAGACAGGCAAGCCCGCGCCAATTGCCGCGGCCATCGGCTCTTCAATTAAAAATACTTGTGATGCTCCAGCGCCCAAAGCCGATTCGCGGATAGCCCGGCGCTCAACTTGGGTTGAGCCGCATGGTACGCAAATAATGATGCGCGGGCTAGGCCGGAGTAACTTGCTTTCATGCACCATTTTGATAAATTGCTTGAGCATCTGCTCGGTAATGGTGAAGTCGGCAATCACGCCATCTTTCATCGGGCGAATGGCTTCAATATTGCCAGGAACCCGACCTATCATGGCTTTTGCTTCCGTGCCAACCGCTAGAATGGTTTTTTTACCGTTAGGGCCGCCTTCTTGGCGAATCGCTACTACTGAAGGTTCATCGAGTACGATTCCCCGATCGCGCATATAAATTAAGGTATTTGCTGTGCCAAGATCGATTGCGAGATCATTAGCAAAATAGTTACGAATCAGACCAAACATAATGTAAGTGGGAAAATAGTCAAGTTAATGAAGATAAAGAAGAATGATACCCTAGCGCCCCATGAAACTCGATGAAGTCCAGCGCATTGCGCACCTTTCTAGGCTCGAATTGAGCGATTCTGAAGCAAAGGCAATTTTGCCCCAGTTACAGGCTATTTTTGCTTTAGTGGCAGAAATGCAAGCGGTAGATACCAGTGGCTGTGAGCCAATGGCGCACCCCATTCTTTTTTTACGTGACTTGGCTCAGCCGCTCAGAGTAGATCAGGTTAGTGAAACCGATCAACGCACTGTAAATATGCGTTCCGCTCCAGCCCAGGAGGATGGGTATTTTCTGGTTCCGCGGGTGCTTGAATGAGTTGGCATATGAGCACCATAGCCTTGCTCTCTAAGGCTTTAGCGGCTAAGCAGGTGTCAAGCCGCGAATTAACTAGCTATTTTTTAGAGCGTATTGCCAAGGGCAGCCGCTGGAATGCATTTTTAGATGTTAATCCTGCCCTTAGCATGGCGCAGGCTGATGCCGCAGATGAGATAAGGGCAAATGGACTAGCTGGGCCCCTAACAGGTATACCAGTAGCACACAAAGATGTCTTCGTAACTCAAGGCTGGCATTCGACGGCGGGTTCTAAGATGCTTAGCAACTATCAAAGTCCTTTCGATGCTGCGGTAGTAGCGCACTTAGGCATGCCCGATGAGCAAAATCCCACTGCCGCAGGCATGGTCTGTTTAGGTAAAACCAATATGGATGAGTTTGCCATGGGCTCATCGAATGAAAACTCTGCTTTTGGTGCCGTGCTCAATCCATGGAATCCAGCATGCGTAGCAGGTGGTTCATCAGGCGGATCGGCAGCAGCAGTTGCCGCAGGGCTAGCCCCGATTGCCACTGGCACCGATACGGGCGGCTCGATTCGTCAGCCAGCAGCCCTTTGTGGCCTGACAGGAATTAAGCCAAGCTACGGGAGGGTATCGCGTTACGGCATGATTGCTTACGCTTCTTCTTTAGACCAAGCTGGCCCGATTGGTAAGAGCGCAGAAGATTGCGCTTGGTTATTAAGCGCAATGTCATTTCATGATCCCCGTGATTCAACTTCCTTGGCCGACTCGGGAGAAAATTTTGCTCGCTATTTAAGCCAAGCTTGGAGTGAGCCGCAAATGCGCAACCCAACTAAACCATTAAGTGGACTGAAAGTTGGTTTGCCCACTGAGTTTTTTGCTGAGGGTTTAGCACCAGAGGTAGCAAAGGCAGTTGAAGCGGGCGCGCAGCTATTAGCGCAATTAGGCGCAACGATTTGTTCAGTTACTTTACCCAAAACAAAATTATCTATTCCCGTGTATTACGTGCTTGCCCCCGCCGAAGCCTCAAGTAACCTAAGCCGTTTTGATGGCGTGCGCTATGGTCATCGCACTGCTCAATACACTGATCTACAAGAGATGTATAAAAAATCACGTAGCGAAGGTTTTGGTGCAGAAGTGAAACGCCGCATTTTGATTGGGAGCTATGTTTTATCGCATGGTTACTATGATGCCTATTACCTACAAGCACAAAAAATTCGACGGATTATTGCCGCCGATTTTCAAACCGCATTCAATCAATGCGATGTTATTTTAGGCCCCGTAGCCCCCGATGTTGCATGGCGCTTGGGGGAAAAAACCGAAGATCCATTGCAAATGTATTTGGCTGATATTTACACCTTATCAACTAATTTAGCAGGTTTACCAGCTATGAGTGTGCCCTGTGGTTTTAATCAAAATAATATGCCGATTGGGATGCAGCTTATTGGCAATTATTTTTCCGAGGCACGTCTCTTACAAATTGCCCATCAATATCAGCAGGCCACCGATTGGCATCTGCGTCAGCCTAGCGAGGTGACGTAATGGAATGGGAAGTAGTTATTGGACTAGAAACTCATACGCAATTAAAAACGCAATCAAAAATATTTAGCGGTGCTAGTACACATTTTGGCGCGCCTGCAAATACCCAAGCGTGTGCAGTCGACTTGGCATTGCCTGGAGTGCTACCCGTTTTAAATCGACAAGCAGTCGAGCACGCAATTCGATTTGGTTTGGCAATTGGCGCGAACATAGCACCCGTCAGTATTTTTGCGCGCAAAAATTATTTTTATCCCGATTTGCCCAAGGGCTATCAAATTAGTCAGTATGAAATTCCAGTGGTGGTGGGCGGTCAGGTGGAAATAATTTTTAATGGTGAAGCTAAGTTGATTCAGCTAACTAGAGCTCACTTAGAGGAAGATGCAGGAAAATCGGTGCACGAGGATTTTATTGGACCTCACGGCGAACCCTCAAGCGGCATTGATTTAAACCGAGCGGGCACGCCCTTGCTTGAAATTGTTACCGAGCCAGTCATGCGCAGCGCAGCAGAAGCGGTGGCTTACGCTAAGGCGTTACATAGTTTAGTTGTATGGCTCGATGTTTGTGATGGCAATATGCAAGAGGGGTCTTTTCGGTGTGACGCCAATGTCTCGGTACGACCAAAGGGCGCCACTAAATTAGGTACGCGTTGCGAAATTAAAAATCTGAATTCTTTCCGCTTTATGGAAGAAGCGATGAATTTTGAAATTCGTCGACAAATTGAATTGATCGAAGATGGTGGCAAAGTAACTCAGGAAACACGTTTGTATGATCCTGATAAAAAAGAAACTCGCAGCATGCGCAGCAAAGAAGATGCCAACGATTACCGCTATTTTCCTGATCCCGATTTATTGCCTTTACAGATTAATTCTGCTTGGGTTGAGCAAGTACGCGCCAGCATGCCAATTTTGCCAGACGTTGTGCGTAAACAATGGCAAAGTGAATATAGCCTTGGAGCATACGACGCTCAATTACTGTCGCAAGATCGTGCCACCGCGCAACTATTTACGGCCTTAGTAAAATTAGTTGGTCAGCCAATGGCAAAAGCTGCTGCCAACTTAGTTACTGGTGAACTGGCCTCAGCACTAAATCGTGCCAATCTCATGCCAAGCGAAGCGCCGCTCGTGGCAAAAGACTTAGCACCATTACTCGAGCGAGTAGCCGACGGCACTATTTCAAACAAAATTGCTAAAGAAATATTTACCATTTTGTGGGATGAGGCTATCGCGGGTCAGGGCCAGAGCACAATTGATGCCATTATCGATCAGCGTGGTTGGCGACAAATTAACGACACTGCTGCACTAGCGCTTTTAATTGATCAAGTCATGGCAGACAATGCCAAATTACTCGAAGAGTTTCAGGCCGGTAAAGAAAAGGCTTTTAATGCCTTGGTTGGGCAAATTATGAAGGCCTCAAAAGGAACGGCTAATCCGCAACAAGTGAACGATTTATTAAGAAAAAAATTAACTTAGGAAGATGGCATGAGGACAAGTAATAGCGCAATTGATTCAAAACAGGCAGAGCAAGAGGCCCTAGTTGCCGATTGGTTACGAGCTACCCCTGAATTTTTTGAGCGCTATGCCGATTTATTAAATGAAATTCGGCTTAAGCATCCCCATGGGGGCAGTGCGATTTCCTTGCAAGAGCGTCAGATGTCGATTTTGCGTTCACAAAATCAAGAACTCAATCGCCGCTTAGGCGAGATGCTGCATTTTGGTAGTCGTAATGATAAAACTCAAAAAGGCTTAGTTGTCTGGTTGTTATTGTTGATGCGCGCTGGTACTCGGCTTGAAGTTGAGACAGCAGTCAGGACTGGTTTGGCTGAGGTGTTTGAGGTTGATGCAGCCCTAGTGCTCCCACCACAACCATTTTTTGCTCCTTGGTTAGAAAAACCATTATGCGGCTCTGCCAAAGAATTGCCAGCCGTTAGTATTGATTTGCTGGCGACCCAAACGATCATCGATGATCAGTGGCAAAGTTTAGTAGCAATTGGCTTGCCGCTGATCAGTCAGCCAGCGCCTGCTGTGTTATTGATGGCTAGTAAAGATGCCACTCGCTTTACGGCAGATATGGGGGCATTTTATTTGCGCCAAATTGCTGAATTAACTGCAGCCGCACTCGATCGAGTCTGCGCTTATGAGTCATCCCCCACCTGATTTAGCGCCACTTGCGCAAGCTTACTTGCACGAGCTGCATGTATTACGGCAACTATCGCCCCACACCATCACTGCATATCAACACGATTTGCGGCAACTACAAACTCTTGCCCAAGATGATGGTATTGATTTGCTTAGCGTTAGCAATGCGCACATTCGGCGCTGGGCTGGCCGCTTACATGCCAAGAATCGTTCGCCCCGTAGCATCGCAAGAACCTTATCTGCATGGCGTGGTTGGTTTGAGTGGTTAGGCCAGCAAAGTACAGTA